>OODN01000130.1_pt1 | contig 67984 bp, 57 predicted proteins | sample 1671651 | NCBI WGS metagenome assembly OODN01 (sample SAMN06348178, study PRJEB24527) | human gut metagenome | biome: human gut; feature: ankylosing spondylitis patient; material: feces | host: Homo sapiens | place: China | collected 2015-10 | reverse complement strand
CAAAGCCGACGGCGCTTGCCGCAAAGACGGCGTAATAGCTGACCAGCCGGTAGAACATCAGCAGGCTCATGGACGAAGCATCGGGGAGGAAGCTGCTGTACACCAGCAGGAAGGCCGTCTCCACCGAGCCCATGCCCGCCACGTTGGGCAGGGCGTTGGAGACAAAGAGGGTCAGCGACGTCAGGAGCTGCACCTGCCAGAAGGCCAGTCCGGTATCCAGCCCCATGAACCGCAGCCCCATCCAGGGCAGGCAGAAGAGCAGGAACAGCTTGACGAGATGCACGCCCAGAATGGCGGCACAGCGGGGCTTGTCCGCCAGCAGATGGCGGCTCTCGGTGCTCAGGGTGTCCAGCTGCTGGAGCCAGCTTTCCCGCCGCTCGGCCCAGCGGCCCGTGTCGGGCAGAAAATGCAGCAGCCAGCGGGCCAGACGCTGCACCACCGGCAGCGCGCAGAGGGCGATGAGCCCCACGATGACGCCTGCCACGACAGCGTAGGCCCCGGGCAGATACCGCAGCACGCCGTCGGAGTGGGCCGCTATCCAGGGACGGCCCGCCAGAAGCAGCACGGTGGCGTAAAGCAGGACGGCAGTCTTGTGGAAGACGTATTGCAGGGTCATCAGCCCCACGCCGGGGCCGACGTCCAGCCCGCGCCGGTGGAGATACCACGTCTGGAACGGCACCGACCCTGCGCCGAGGCCCACTACATTGCCGAAGGTCCCCATCCATGCGTTGTCGATGCCCTGCCGCAGTGAGAAATGGGGCAGACGGCTGCGGACGATGAGCCAGCTGGATACGCCCTCGAGAAGCGGGTAGCTCAGGCCCACGGCCAGTGCCAGAAGCCCCTGCCCGAGGGTGAGCCGGCTCAGCGCCTCGGAGATCTCGGCCCAGTGCTCCCGGAAGATGAACACCACGATGCCGGTCAGCAGGGCCAGAACGCCCAGCGAGAGCAGGGTCTTTCGGCGCGAAGGGGCGGGGGAGGCGGACGAACTCATGCAGGGACTCCTTTCGAATTTCAACAAAAAACGGACTGGGATAAACTCTTAGGAGAGTATATCACAGTCCGGAGGTGTGTTTGTGAACAACTGCCAAATTTTTTGCCTCAGTTTCGGCAGAGTGATAAAGAACGGGGAGCTTATTCGCCGGTGAGTTCCTTTACAGCCTGTTGTAAACTGTCGGAAAACGCCTGCTTGGAGTAATGACTCTCGTAAAGCTCACGGCAGGCGGGGCGCATGGCAGCCAGCTTTTCCGGGTGCTCGATGGCCCAGGCCAGCCGCTCGGCCAGCTTTTCGGGGTCGTCGTCCTCGTAGACGAAACCGTCCACGCCCTCGGTGATGAGCCCGGCGGTGCCGGTGTGCTCCGACACGATGGCGGGCTTGCCGAAGATGAGGCCCTCGGTGACGAAAGTAGGCATGGGGTCGTCGCGGGAGGCGCAGACGAGGCAGGTACACTGGGCCATCAGGCTCTTGATCTCGTCGCGGGTGAGCCGCTTGACGTAAAAGACGTTGTCGGGGCAGTCAGCGGTCAGGCTCCGCACGGCGTCCATCATCTCAGCCTCTGCGGCCTTGCCCACGAAGAGGAAGGAGGCCTTCTTCATGGTCTCAGGCGGCAGCAGCCGGATGGCCTTGCAGAAGATGTCCTGGCCTTTCCGGTTCTCGAAGGAACCCACGGTGGCGAACAGAGGCCGCCCGCCCGCATAGCTCAGATCGTAGTGGGAGAACTTCTCGGCGGCATAGTCCGGCAGGCCGTAGATGAGGGGCCGGATGTTGAACTCCGGCCGCACCGAGTGCATGGCGTTGGCGGCGTGGCTGCCGACGGAGTAGAGCCGGATGTTTTCGCCCAGCTCTCTGGGGATCTGGTGGGCGATGTGGGGGTAGCCTGCAAAGGCATCGTGGAGCCACCAGAGCACCGGTACCCGCGCACCGCTCAGGGCGCGGACGGCCCGGGCCTCCACGACGGTGTTGGCCAGAACGAGGTCGGCGCAGAGGGCCAGCCCCCAGAGCAGGGGCGACTGGACACAGCTCTTGCGGGTGATGACGGTAGCTCCCGCCTCGAGGAAAAGCGGCATGGAGCCGCCGTCCTCAGGGCCGAGGACGACCACTTCGTAGCCCATGCTGCGCAGCACCGGCACGGCGCTCACCAGCACGATGGGCGCACCGGTCATGTCCAGCAGGTGGCTCATGATAAAGACGCGCTTCCCCTTTACAGACCAGACGTCTTCGGCGCAGATGTCCCGCTCATAGTGGGCCAGCGCCAGCGGGAGGCAGACGTGGCTGCGGCGGAGCTTCGCTGCCAGCGTCAGCAGTTCGACGGGATTTTCCGGGTCGCGGGCTTCCGCCTGACAGCGGCGCAGCAGCTCCCGGGAGACGAGGGCGCAGCCCGGGCAGGCTGCAAAGCCCTGACTGTGGTAGAGGGTGGTGACGCCTGAGTAGCCGAAGACGGCGTCGCTGGTGACGTAGTCTGCGCCGCTGCGCAGTGCGTCCGCAAAGCAGGAAAGGGCCGTGGGCATCAGGAAAAGGTCTTCCCTGACCAGAAGCACACCGACGGCGCTGCCGAGGGCTTCGGGGCGGAGGCTGTCCGTCAATAAAAATTTGCGGTGGAGCTGGTCCTGCAGGGAAGCTTTCAGGGCGGCGTTCCGCCCCGGCGCATAGACGCCGAGAAAAACTTCCTGGGTGTCGAGATATTCCTGTTTGGCGAGCTGAACCCGCTGCAGAGTGGTATAACTGCTGTACATCGTATCCTCCTCTCCGCAGGCAGGCTCAATGGCTGCGATGGAACAGCCCCAGCAGGCGGCGCAGGGGCAGCGTGAGTTTCCAGCTGCTGGAAGAGAGGATGTTTTCCAGCGAGCTCTCGTAGGCTTTGCTCCGGGCGCTCAGCTCGGCGTTGGCCTGATGCAGCTCGGAGAGATTCTTCTGCAGGGCCTCGATGGTCTGCTTCTGGTCAGCCGTAGTCTTTTCCAGCTGGTCGAGGTGCTTCTGCTCGCAGACGCGGGTCTTCTGGAAATACTGTACGCCCTCGAGAACGGCGGCGAACAATGGGTCGTCAGACAGCGGCTCCAGCGGGAAGTAGCAGTAGCTCACGCCCAGCTCCATCCCGGCGGGGAAACGGTTCAGACCTTCCAGCATGAAATTCGGGTCGTCGTTGAGGAACAGGATGCCGTCGCCGTGGAGCGGCACACCGTTCACCGGGCGGCAGAGGATGCGGTCATCCGAGAAGACGAAATCAGTGATGCAGCAGGGCAGTTCGCCGGGGTCGAAACGGAGATTGAACGCGGTCTCCGGCAGCTCGAAGGTCGCTGTCACCATGCCGTTCAGCTCGTCGTATTCGTAGTCCGGGGCTTTAACGGTGTCTTTCTGGGAAAAGCCGAACCCGGCATCATAGTAAAGCAGCGGCTGCACCAGAGCAGGCGAGTCGGTCTGCCTCTCTTTCTGGGGGTGGGCAGCATAGAAGGTCTGCAGCTGTTTTTCCAGCTCAAGGCAGCGCTGGGCCAGCCGCGAAGTGCCTTCGTCTGCAAGTTTGAGCTGTTGTTCAAGGTCCGCAATGCGGCTGCGCAGAGCCGCTTCAGGAGTTTCGTTCATCATTACCGGGGCCTCCTCCGATTTATCGCAAGGCGTACAACCCGCGCTGCAAGCCCATGCATCAAAAGTAACTATAGTCTGCCCTCAAAATGGCTGGATACCAAAGCGCAGGAATTTCAGTGTTTTGCCGCATAGCGGCGGGTCCTGCTCCGCTGCCGGGGCTTGTCCGCAGGCTTGCCGCCCCGAAGCTTCCGGCCAAGCTCTTTGCGGCGCATCAGAAGTTCGGTGACGGCGAAGATGGACACAAGCGAGAACACGAACTGCAGCAGCATCCCCTGCACCGGATGGTCAGCATACTTTGCAGCCATCAGATACCACGGGATGGCCGTCAGCTCCACAGTGTGGATGCAGAAGATGAAGAGCGAGCGCCGGCCCACCCACTCGATGGCATGGGAGATGGGGCCGTCCACTCGGCGCTGCCATTTCAAAAAGAGCCGGATGATGCCGTAGCCCACTGCGCCATCCAGCAGGATGCTCAGCGGCCCCATCGTCCACTCACCCAGCGAAACGCAGTCGGTGCTCTGGGTCAGCAAAACGCCTGCGACGACGCCCAGCGCGGACACGATGAGTCCGGCTTTGGCTCTGCCGGAAAGGGGAGTTTCGAAAAGGCGGCGCTTCTTGGCCAGATAGCCGATGTAAAGGTAGGGCAGCGACACCATGCCCTGTGCGATGCAGAAAGGAGCCTCCCACACCAGCGTGACGCCCCAGCCAAGCAGGGTGACGCCGACGACTGCGGGGGTTATGTACCGCTCGGGGAAGATCTCGAGCAGCACGTCCAGAAGCACCCACGCCAGCATCAGAGCCACTAAGTACCACATGGGTCCGCAGGAGAAAAACTGCTGCCCGAAGTAAGTGGCCGTGTGGGGCAGGCCTAACAGGAAACCGCCTAAGACCTTGGCCGATTCTGAGATGGCGGCATCCCACGAGCCGAAAGCTGCGTGGTGAATGAAAGCGTGGAGCACCGTGGTGGCCAGCGCAGTATAAAGGTAAGGCTTGAGCAGGGTCTTGAGCTGCTGCTCGATGCATTTGTGGATGGAGCGCTTGCGGAAGCCGTAGCCGCTGGCAATAAAAAAGGCGGCCATCAGCGCTTCGCGGTAAGCGAACAGCGCGAACGCGAAAGGGGTGACGTCGTTGGTGCCGAGAGGGTAAAGCTCTGCCGTGTGGGCAAAGACAATGGCCAGCATTCCGATGCCTTTCAGCAGGTCGAACATGCCAAGGCTGCTTACAGTGCGGGGCTTGGTGCCTTCCATGAAAAGGGTCCTCCTTGTGCGCCATTCGTCCCGGAGGCCCCGGAAGGCCGTGTTTTAGGCGCGATAAATAAAAATATGAAGCTCGGCGGGGAGCTTTTTTGCCAAATGATATAAACAGTATAATGCTTTTTGGGCTTGCTGTCAATTTGATAAGGACTCGACCTCCGGGTGAAGTTTCGTCCTGACGAAAAAAAGTGTATCACAGCTTTTCGCGCATCGCAACAAAAGGAAAGAATTACATCTGCCTGCACAAATCGAATGCAAGCTTAAGTTGCATATTTGTGCAATTAAATCTTGCGTTTGCGCTCTGCTTGCGGTATACTGTTGCCATGAGGAGCCGTGCCAAAGTTTTCCTCGAAATGCCAGAGATTCGGAATGACTCTGGAAAGTGAATGAAAAAAGTGCAGAGCTGAAAATTTGACAAAGAAGGAGAAAGACCGATGGCTGAATACATCAAAGTACCCGCAGGCGTATACGACATGGTGACCCGCTGCATGGAGCAGGAGTTCCCCGATCATGTGGCCATCCGCTATGTGGCCGAGGACGGCAAGACCGTCGTGGAGAAGAAGTATCGCGAGTATGCGCAGGACATCCGCCGGATGACGGCCTATCTCAAGGCCGAAGTGCCGGACATCAAGGGCCGGCGCATCGTTCTGCTGAGCCGGAACTGCTATGAATTCTGCGTGGCGTCCTACGGCATCATCCTCGCCGGCGGCGTCCTCGTGACCCTGAACCAGAAAAAGACCTGGGAGGAGCTGGAATATGAGCTGGGCCTCGTGGAGCCCGCCCTCATCCTGAACGACGGCATCGACTACGGCTGCCGCGCCGAGCTGGAAGCCGCCTACGGCCCGAAGCTCCGCCCCATGGACTGCTATAAGGATACTGCCCCCGGCGAGCTGACCAACTGCGTGGGCCACGATGATTTGATGATGCTGATGTTCACCTCCGGCACCACCGGCCGCAGCAAGGGTGTCATGCTCTCGGAGCGGAATATGTGCGCCAGCCTGCACACCTATTCGGAGGTGGCAGAGAACTGGATCACCGACCGCCTCCCGGCAGGCCAGAAGCTGCCGCTGAGCCATATGACCCTGCTGCCCCTCTTCCACATGGCCTGCTTCGTCTGCGTCATGTCCTACCCGCCTGCCGGCTGGGCCCTGAACCTCTGCGGCGACATCCGCGACTTCTACCGCGACCTGGGCCTGATGCACAGCGATGTCATGGCCTCGGCCCCCATGCTGGTGGAGACCATCTACAACGACATGAAGCGTGGCCGCGTCAGCCGTCTGAACGGCCTGTGGGACCTGTGCTGCTCTTCCGCTGCCCTCGACCCCAGGATGCTGCTGGAGCTGGCCCAGAACGGCTTCGTCGTCAACCAGTGCTACGGTATGACCGAGACCTTCGGCGACGGCATCCTGAACTTTACGCAGGTCGAAAAGCAGATGAGTGCCGTGGGCAAGCCCGACGACCACGTTCAGTATAAGCTGGACGAGACCGGCGAGATCTGCATCAAGGGCGACTGCGTGATGCTGGGCTACTACAAGGACCCCGAGGCCACGGCAGAGGTCATCGACGCCGACGGCTGGTTCCACACCGGCGACCTTGCCCGGATGGATGAGGAAGGCTTCTATTACATCACCGGCCGCAAGAAGAACCTTATCATCCTCGCCAGCGGCGAGAACGTCAGCCCCGAAGAGCTGGAAAAGAAGCTGGCCCTCTGCCCGGCCATCACCGAGTGCATCGTGAAGGAGAAGAGCCAGAAAATTTGTGCTGTCATCTACTGCCCTGAGGATAAGCAGGAAGAGGTCAGAGCCTTCGTCACCGAGGCCAACCGCAGCCTGCCGCTGTATAAGCGCATCAGTGCCGTGGAGTTCACCGCTGAGCCCCTGCCCCGCAACGCTCTGGGGAAGCTGCTGCGGAAGTAACAAGTAAGAAGAAACAGTGAAAAGGACACGCCGCGTAGTTGCATTTCTCTGTCGAAACAGGTATTATTACGTTGAGGCAGAAAATGTCAGCTGCCGGCGTTTCGCTGCAAGAAAGAAAAACAGCAAGGAGCGACAAAAATGATAAATACTGTATATGAGCTCATCACAGACGTCATGGCGAAGCAGTACCCCGACCGGGTGGCGTTCCGCTATGTGGCCGCCGATGGCAAGACTGTGGTGGAAAAGACCTACGCCCAGTATGTGCAGGACATCCGCAGGGCCGTTACTTATTTTAAGGAGAATATCCCCGACATCAAGGGCAAGCGTGTCGGCATCATGAGCCGCAACTGCTATGAGTACGGCGTCAACAGCTTCGGCGCGATCCTCGCCGGGGCCGTCGTCGTGACCATCAACCAGAAAAAGACCTGGCCCGAGCTGGAATATGAGCTGGGCCTGGTCGAGCCTTCCCTCATCGTCAACGACGGCATCGACTATGGCTGCCGCCCCGACATCGAGGCCGCCTACGGCGATAAACTCCGCCCGATGGACGCCTTCAAGGACAGCGCGCCTGCAGAGCTTGTTGACTGCGTGGGCCATGATGATTTGATTGTGCTGATGTTCACTTCCGGCACCACCGGCCGCAGCAAGGCCGTCATGCTCTCGGAGCGCAACTTTTTTACCACGGTGGAGTGCCAGGTCAAATTCGGCGACGCCATGCTGGACTATAAGCACGAGCATATGCCCGAGGACAAAAACGACGTCCTGAGCAACTTCGCCATCCTGCCCCTGTTCCATCTGGGTACGTTCATCTGCCTCTTCGTTTGGGCCTGCAAGGGCTGGGCGCTGAACCTCTCCGCCGACATCCGCGACTTCTACCGCGACCTCGGCCTGATGCACAGCGATGCCATCGCTGTGGCTCCCATGCTGATGGAGGCCATCTACAAAGATGTCAAGCGGGGCCGCCGCGCCCGCCTGAACGGCATCTGGAACCCCTGCGGCTCCTCTGCCATGTTTGACGGCGCCATGCTGGCCGAGCTGGCACAGCAGGGCATGATGATCACTCAGGTGTACGGCATGACCGAGACCTGCGGCGACGGCATCATCAACTACGAGCAGGACGAAAAGCACATCCGCGCCGTGGGCAGGCCCGACGACCACGCCGAGTACAAGCTGGACGAGACGGGCGAAATCTGCATCCGCGGCGGCTGCGTCATGCTGGGCTATTACAAGGACCCCGAGGCCACCGCAGAAGTCCTCGACGCCGACGGCTGGTTCCACACCGGAGACCTGGCCCGTGTGGACGAGGACGGCTTCTATTACATCACCGGACGCAAGAAGAATATCATCATCCTCGACAACGGTGAGAACGTCAGCCCCGAAGAACTGGAAAATCTGCTGTCCAAGTGCGAGGCCGTCAAGGAATGCATCGTCAGGGAGAAGGGCAAGAAGATCTGTGCCGTCATCTACTGCGGCGAGGCCGACCAGCAGACCGTCCGCGACTTCATCACCGAGACCAACCGCACCCTGCCGCTCTACAAGCGGATGAGCGCCGTGGAGTTCAGCACCAAGCCTCTGCCCCGCACCGGCACCGGCAAGCTGCTGCGCAAGTAAGAATAAACCGGGCAGGCTGCGGAATACTGGAAAAGAGCCGCAGCCGCCTTTAATGGAACTACGAAAGGAAGATTCAAACTATGGAAAGAACCGAGATCGTGTCCCAGATCCTTGCAATTCTGGAAGATGTTGCAGAAATTTCCCCCGAGGATGTCAACGAGAACAGCGTCTTGATGGACGATCTGGACCTGTCGTCCATGGAGATCCTGACCGTCGTCGCCGACCTGGAGGAGACTTTCGGCCTGCGCATCCCCGAAAAGGAGCTGCGCAACTTCGTCACCATCAGCGATCTGGCCGACTATCTGGCCGCACACGCGGGGGAATAAGGAATGGATGCCGAACAGCGCTCTGTTTTTCAGGGCATCGTCTACTATTACCGCGAAAACATGGTCAACTGCCGCTATCAGGTCACGCTGAAAGATGCCGTGGACGGTGCGCTTTTGCAGCAGGCTCTGGATGCGGCCCGGGCAAAGGCTCCCTACTATTTCCAGAAGCCGGTGTGGGAGAAAAAGCTGCTCCACCTCGAGCCGTCGGACGCCCCCTGCCCGGTGCGGCAGGGCAGCGCAAAGCCCGAATTTCCGGACGAGAACGGCTTTACGGTCGCCCTGAGCTATGAGGGGAAAGTCGTCTGCTTCGACTGGTTCCACTTCCTGGCCGATGGCCGGGGCATGGCACCCTTCATGACCATGGTGCTGCAGTTCTACTGCAACCTGCGGTACGGCACGGCTTTCGAGGGCCGGACCCTTGAGACGGATCCTGCCTACGACATCGAGGACATCCTTGCAAAGTACCCCGAGAGTCAGGTGGCCAACGATATGCAGCGCCCCGTGGTGCAGACCTTTGAAGAGACGCCCACCTGCTGCCGCATCCGGCTGGAAAAGGCGGAGCTTGTGGACGCCGCCCTCCGCTGCGGCGTCAAGCCCTTCAGTACCCTTACGGCCCTGCTCTGTAAGGCGGTGCAGGTGTATCTGGACAAGGACGAGGTGCTCTACAGCTACTCGACAGACGTCCGCGACGCGCTGGGTGCGCCGAACGCCCTCTACAACTGCGTGGCCTCCTTCCAGCGCAAGCTGCCGCTGACGGCAGATGCCCCGCTGGCCGAAGTGGCCGTGGGCGTGGACGCTGACCTGAAAGAGAACCTTTCCGCTGAGCGAAAACTGTTCCGTATTGCGGAGCAGATGGGCTGGGTCTACCGGGTCTACCAGCAGAAAGCCAGCCTCAGCATCAAAAAGCGCATCTTCCAGATGGGCGAGTACATCAGCGGCTTCCCGGCGGACTTCTGGGTGAGCTATCTGGGCGACCCCTTCGCCCCGTCCAGCCCGGAGCTGACCCGGTACATCGAGGACTTCCAGACCTGGGTGCCGGCAGACGGCGCTTCCATCGGTCTGGAATGCACCAGCCTGCATGGCATCATCACCCTCTGCATCAAGAACAAGGTGCCGCGCCCCGGCTTTGCCGAGGCTCTGCGCGCCGCGTTTGAGGCCGAAGGCATCAAGGTGCTGGAAGCCGCAGAGCTGGGCGCAGACAATACATAAGATCAAACCTCTCCGTCACGCCGTAGGCGTGACGGAGAGGTTTTTGTCTTTTTATCCAAAACGTAATTTTTATATCAAATTTTCATGCGTCATACTTTTGCGAAAAAATCGCCTGAAAAGCCGATTTTTCCCTTGAATCCAACAGTTTGCCGTGGTAGGATAGGTCGAATGTGAACGAAACACACTGGGAAATGGACAAAAGTGAGGAAAATCGTATGGAAAAAAATAAGAACAGCGGCTCGGCACTGGCAAGAAAGATGGCGGTGTCTCTGGTTTGCGGTCTGGCGGCAGGCTTTGCCTTTATGATGCTGCGCGAAAAGCTCGTGGCTTCCGGCAACAGCGGCATCTGGCAGACCATCAACGACCTGCTCTTCCAGGACATCACCGCAGAGGGCGCGGAACGTGCGTTCGGCCTCTTCTACATCATCGGCCAGCTCTTCATCAAAGCCCTGCAGCTGGTCATCATCCCGATGGTCTTTACCTCCATCGCGCTGGCCATCGGCAGCATCGCCGATACCCGCACCATGGGCCGCATCTCGGCTAAGACCCTCTTCTGGTTCCTGCTCTGCTCCTTTATGGCGCTGGCACTGGCCGGATGCGTGGGCTACGCCACCTATTCCATGGGCCTCTTCAACGCCCACATCGAGGGCCTCACCGGGGCCACCGGCTCCACCGGCTCCAACCCCCTGAACGTGGTGCTCAACGTCATCCCCTCCAACATCGTCACTGCCTTTGGCAGCAACGGCGCAGTGCTCTCCTCGGTGTTCCTGGCCGTGGCCGTGGGCCTGAGCATGAATGTGCTGGGTGAGAGCCGTACTTCCACCCTCCGCCGCCTGCTGGGCGAGGTGAACGACGTGGTGGTGGTCTTCCTGAACTTCGTCGTCACAAACTTCGCGCCCTTTGCAGTCTTCGTGCTGCTGACCCGCACCTTCGCCATCTACGGCATCGATTACCTCAAGCCCGCTCTGGTGTATGTGGTGGTCACGGTGGTCCTGCTCTTCGTCTTCCTGCTGGTGGCCTATCCTCTGGTGGTGGCGCTGGGCGCAAAGCAGAACCCCATCACCTTCATTAAGAAGATCGCCAACGTGGCCGTCTTCGGCTTCTCCACCTCTTCCAGCGCAGCCACTCTCCCCCTGAACATCAGGGTCTGCACCGAGGATTTCGGCGTCGATGAGTCCATCGCCTCCTTCGTCCTGCCTCTGGGCATGACCATCAACATGGACGGCACCGCCATCATGCAGGTGGTGGCCACCGTCTTCATCGCAGGCTGCGCCGGTTACACCGTTACTCCCGCCCAGCTGGTCGTGGTCGCTCTGCTGGCTCTGCTGGCCTCGGTGGGTACGCCTGCCGCCCCCGGCGCAGGAGCCGTCATCCTCTTCACCATCCTGTCCGGCGCGGGCTTCGTGAATGACAGCGCCCTGCTGGCCTACTCCCTCATCCTCGCCATCAACCGCCCCATCGAGATGCTCGTCACCTCCCTGAATGTTGTGGGCGACGCTGTGGCCAGCATCTGCGTGGCCAAGAGCGAGGGTCTGCTGAACGAGGAAAAGTTCAACGCATAATTGACCTGTAACATACAAAAGCGCCTCTCCGTTTTACCGGAGGGGCGCTTTTTGCGCAGCAGAAGTCTTCTTTTTTACAGACGGCCCAAAGCCGCCGCCGGGGTTTTACGCCGATTTTGCGTCCGCATGGTTTCGGGCCGGGCGGCTGCACAGGCTTTCTTGTGTTCACAGGTGGATGGTGCAGCCGCGGCCCAGCATCTGGGCCAGCAGCATAAGGGTCGAGACGCCGAAGCACCCACCCATCATCAGCAGGCAGAGCACCACCGAGCCGAAGTCGCACCGGCATGCGCCGGGCCGGGCCGAGTAGTAGAGTACCTCGCACCCCAGCAGGATGAGCCCCGCCGCCGGCAGCACCTGCCAGATGACCAGCCACGGCAGGCCGGGCAGGAAGCGGGCCAGCAGGAAGAGCACGCCCGCCGCGATGAGGCAGACGCCCAGCGTCAGGGTGCCCACCCGGCGCAGGGGTTTATTCGTCGTGTTCTGTTCCATCATCCGTCACCTCGTTTTCATTCACCACAGGAGAAGAGAGCAGAGCGGCGTTGTCCGGCTCGTCGGCGTGATACTCGCAGAAATCGGCATCCTCGGGGACATCCTTGGAAGCATCCGGCTTTTTGGCCGGATGGGGGCCTTTCACCAGCCAGACGCCGCAGACGATGGGGACCACACAGACCACCACATCCGGCAGGCTGGCCATGACGAGGTAGAGGGCGCGGAAAACGGGGGAGGAGTGGCCCCAGCGGTAGACGAGGTCGCCGAGAATGTTCATGATGAGGTTCTGGTAGGCGATGAGCGCACCGAAGGCGATGAGCAGCCAGCCCACCAGCTTGTGGCTGTCCAGCAGAGCCCGGGCCAGCCGCTTGTCGCGGGGGTCGAAGTGGACGAGGTAGTCGTCCTCCGGCGCGGTGTCCGCGATGATCTGCGCCCGGAGGTTGAAGGTGTCAAAGAAGCTGTACATCCACACCACCACCAGCAGGAGCATCACCGGGTTGAGCAGTGAGCTCACCATCCCGATGCAGCAGGCCATGAGGATGAGGGAGAGGCCCCGCTTCATGTAGCCCTGATACATCTGGCCTGCGCCGGGGATAAACGCGCAGCAGAAGGTCAAAAATCCGTTTTTCAGCATAACGATCTCCTTGTTTTATGATTTTATGTTTTCTGCCGCGTTCAGCAGGCTTTCCAGCACAGAGGAAACGCGGGTATAGATGTTCTCGCCGGGGCGGGAAGTCACGGGTTTGCCCAGCTTTTCGGGCAGAAGCTTCGGGGGCTGTTTTTCCGGCAGGGTGACCTGGACTGTGGGCAGGAGAGCCTGCAGGTCGCTGCCGTGGTCGGTGACGAAGGTCAGCGCTCCGGTACGCCACATGGTCAGCGCCAGCACGGCGGCGACGCCCGCCACCGCAGCCCGGCCACAGGTGCTCTGCATCAGCCGCACCCAGATGGTGCTCATCACGGTACGGCGGACATCCCGGGGCGGGTCAGCGAGGGCGTCGGCGGTCAGAAGTGCGGTGTAACGGTCGGTGCATTTGTCGCAGTAGGCGAGATGTTCGGCGGCTTCGGCGGCGGTGTGCTGTTCCAGCAGCATGAGGCGGCAGGGCGTCTTGTAGGGTTCCCGCAGAGCGAGGATGCGCTGCGTCAGCTCCTCTTCGCCCAGAGCTTCCAGCACCTGCGCTTCCGGCTCGCTGCCGGGCGGTGCGCCCTCAAGTGCAAGTACATCGTCGCCGGGGGTGTTCACCCGGCGCGCCCAGGCGCTGCGTAAGTAATCCTTGGCTTTGTTGGAGGCGATGCGGGCCAGCCATTGCTTTTCGTATCCGGCAGGACAGCGGTCCATGCTCCGCCACGCAGAGAGAAAAGTCTCCTGCGTCAGATCCTGCGCATAGCCCTCATCTGCCACCAGCTGACGGCAGATGGTGTAGACGAGGGACTGGTACTTCTGTACCAGCCTGTCAAATTCCAGTGCATTCAATGGCTGCTCTCCGCCTCCTTTCTGCCCGGCATTTCGAGCGCTCTGTCTATCGATACGAACCAGTGGGGCCAAAACCTGCAAAATCATGGGAAAAATTTTGAAAATGTGGTAAAATGGCCTTATCAAACCTCACAAAGGAGAAAACACGATGGCCTCTGCCACAAAACAGGCACTTCTGGCGGCGCTCTCCGCCGCCCAGGGCGAATGCATCTCCGGCCAGCAGCTGGCGCAGCAGCTGGGTGTGAGCCGCGCTGCTGTCCATAAGGCTGCGGCTGCACTGGCGGCTCAGGGCTATGCGCTGGAAGCCGCCCCCCGGCGGGGCTATCGGCTGGCGGGCGGCGACCCCTTCTGCGCCGAGGCGGTGGGGGAGTACGACGCCCCCATCTACCTCTACGACAAGCTGGAAAGTTCCAACCGCACGGCCAAGACGCTGGCCCTCGAGGGTGCGCCCCACGGCACGATGGTGCTGACAAGTCAGCAGACGGCGGGCCGGGGCCGGCTGGGGCGGCGGTTCGAGAGCCCGGCGGGGAAAGGCATTTATCTCTCGCTGGTGCTGCGGCCCGGCCTGCCCATGACCGAGGCGCAGGCCGTCACCGTCAGCGCGGCGGTGGCCGTCTGCCGGGCTGTGAAGCGGCTCTGCGGGCTGGACTTGGGCATCAAGTGGGTCAACGACCTCTATTATAACGGCAAGAAGGTCTGCGGCATCCTGACGGAAGCCGGGGCCGACATCGAGAGCGGCCAGCTGGAATGGCTGGTGGTGGGCATCGGCCTGAACCTGACCTCCCGCCCGGAGGACTGGCCCGAGGAGCTGCGGCCCATCGCGGGCAGTCTCTACCCCGGCGGGCCTGCACCGGTGAGCCGGGCGGCACTGGCCGGGGCCATCGCCCGGGAACTGCTGGGTCTCTGCCCGGCCTTCGACTGTCTGGACGAGTACCGCGCCCGGTGCTTTGTGCCGGGCCACTGGGTCACGGTCTGCACCGGGACGGAGAGCTACGCCGCAAAGGCGGTGGACATCGACGCCGCCGGGCGGCTCATCGTGGCGCGGGAAGGGGGCCGCACCGAGGCGCTCTGCCACGGAGAAGTGAGTATAAGGCCGTCGCCGCTGGCGGTAAAATAATAAGAATAATATAGAAAGAAAGCATCGGCAGACACCCGGCGAGGGTGCTGCGGATGCTTTTGCTTTAAGTAGAGCGAATGCCTCTCCCTTTGGGAGAGGTGTCACCGAAGGTGACGGAGAGGGCAAGCCCGGAGAGAAAGTGGCACAGCATGGCGATAAACAGAGGCTTTGTCAGGGCGATGCTATCGCAAAGCGGACTGTCTTTTGGTCAGCGGCCTTGCCCTCTCAGGCGCTATGCGCCAGCTCTCCCAAAGGGAGAGCCTGAGAGCTGAAGGAAAGCTGGTTAAAAAATGCCGAAGCACACCAGCCCCAGCACCGCCGCGATGCCGATGACCTTCGGCACACTGAGCTTGAATTTCTGGAGCAGCACAAAGCAGAGGATGCCGATGGCGATGCCCGGCAGGCTGATGCCGCCTGCTTCGGTGATGCAGGTCTGGCGGCAGAGGCCCATCAGCACGCCCAGCACCATGCCGATGCAGACAGGCTTGACGATCTTCATGATGTAGCTCATCACCTTGCTGGTGCGGAACTTCTGGAAGAACGCCGCTGCCAGAAGCGTCAGCGTCAGGGTGGGGCTGAGGACGCCCAGGACCGCGAAGACGCCGCCCGGCATCCCGGCGGTCTTGGTGCCTGCAAAGGTGGCGGCGTTGACGCCCAGAGAGCCGGGGGTCATCTCGGCGATGGCGATGAGGTTCGTCAGATCGGCGTCCGTCATCCAGCCGTGGGAGGACATTTCATCCATGATGAGGGGGATCATGGAGGTGCCGCCGAAGCTGGTGAAGCCGATCTTCGCAAACGCGGCGAAGAGCTGAACGAGGGTCTCAAACATGGCCATGTTCGCTCACCCCCATCCAGACCAGCGCGATGACCACACCGGCCGCCACCAGCGTCAGATTGCTGATGGACGTAAAGCAACAGAGCACAAAGGCGACGGCACAGATGATGATGGGCATCGCGCTGGTCAGAGCATCTTTGCCCAGGGAGATGGCCGCGCCGCCGATGATGGGGGCCACGGCGCACTGGACGCCCTTGAGGGCCGACCAGACCCAGTAGTTATCTTTAATGGCGTCGTAGATGGCCGTCACGATGGTAAGGGTGACGACGGCGGGGATGCACAGGCCGATGGCCGCGCAGATGCCGCCCAGCACCCCGGCCATCTGATAGCCGAAGAGCAGAGTGATGTTCACCACCATGATGCCGGGCAGGCTCTTGCCCACGGCGATGAGCTCCAGCAGATCGCTCTTGGTCATCCAGCCGCGCTCGTCCACGAACTCCCGCTCCATCTGGGCAATGATGCTCCATCCGCTGCCAAAGGTGAACGCGCCGATTTTGATAAAGTAAAGAAGCATCAGCAGGGCCATTCGTGCGCCGGTGGGGCGCTGCTGTGCGGTTTCGGGTTTTGTTGTCTGCATGGATCCTCCTGAGATACCGGGTTTTCTGTTTCTTTCCCTATAGGATACCACAGACGTCCCCAAAAGGCGAATGGAAAAATGGAATGGTTCCCGGTTCCTGTCAGGAATGCTCGTAAGTCATCCAGCTGCCTTTCCATGCGTAGAGGGCCATCAGCACGGCACCCAGCGCCCACGACACCGGGTAGAGGACGAACACGCCCTCGATGCCCGCAAAGAAGGGGAGGACGAACTGGATCCACACCACACGGAAGAGGCAGAGCGAGATGAGCAGCACCACCATCGGCGGCACGCTGCGGCCGGTGCCGCGCACTGCGCCCGCCATGCCGTGGAGGATGGCCAGCAGGAAGTAGAAGGGGCAGAAGTAGTGCATGGCGCTGCACCCGAAGGCCACCACCGTCTCGTCGGAGGTGAACAGGTGCATGATGGGATTCTGGAACGCCAGCAGCAGCGTGCCGGTGCAGAGGGTGTAGAGCACGCTCATGCCCAGCGTGACCCACATGCCATTCTTCACTCGTTTGAGGTTGCCTGCGCCATAGTTCTGGCCCACGAAGGTCGTCGCCGCCATGCTGAAACTGGTGACGGGCAGGATGTTGAAGCCGTCGATCTTCATATAGGCCGCAAAGCCTGCCATGGCGGCGGCACCATAGCTGTTGACGCTGGACTGCACCAGCACGTTCGAGAAAGAGATGACCATGTTCTGGATGCCGGTGGGAAGGCCGATGCGAACGATGCGGGAGGTCATCCGCTGATCGGGCCGGATGGCGGAAAGCTCCACCTTGTAGTCGGCGTCCACCTTCATCAGAAAGCGGAGGCTCAGCACACAGGAGACCAGCTGGCTGATGTCGGTGGCGATGGCCGCGCCCGCCACGCCCATCTTCAGCCCGGCGATGAGCACCAGGTCGAGGATGATGTTGGTGATGGAAGCGCAGGCGAGGTAGATGACCGAGCGGCGGGAGTTGCCCGCCGCGTTGAGGATGCCGGCTGCCATGTTGTAGACGACGCTGAACAGCACACCGCCGAAGTAGAGCTTCATATAAGTCACGGCGTCGCCGAGGACTTCTTCGGGGGTATTCATCCAGACCAGCAGGCTGCGGCTGACGGCGATGCCGCCCACCGTCAGGATGAGGCCGAGGATGACCGCGATGGCCAGCGAGGTGTGGACGGCGATGCGCGTTTCCTTTTTATCTTTTGCGCCGAGATACTGGCTCACGACGACGCCTGCGCCGACGGCCACGCCCTGACTGAAACCGATGAGCAGGTAGATGGGCGAGCCGCTGGAACCCACAGCGGCCAGAGCGTTGCTGCCCAGAAAGTTGCCGACGATGATGGAGTCGGCGGTGTTGTAAAGCTGCTGGAGCAGGTTGCCCAGGATGAGCGGCACCGAGAAGAGCAGGATGCTTTTCCAGATGCTGCCCTCGGTCATGAGCAGGGTCTTTTTCTGCTGCGGCTGTGCCGGTGCGGCCATAGTGTCTCCTCCCTCAAAAATGCAGGAATTTCATAGGTATTTCACAATAAACTTAACAATACATCGTTCTGTGCCGAATGTCAAGCAGAACAAAAAAGAAAGCCCGCAGACTTTCCACATCTTGTTTGCAGATTGTTCAAAACTAACTCAAAGAAACTCCATTTTTATCCGGTACAATAAAGGTGCAGTCGGGAAGACAAGAACGAGATCCCCCATCTCCGGCTTTTGACTTTCCATAAATGCCATGCAGGCAGGATCTATGCGCAGCCCCGCAGCGGGTGCCGCGCCCCTAAAAAATACTGTCCCCCACCTATGCGAGGCAATAGCCACGGCGGCGGACAGACTACCAACAACCTCCTAGCAGCCGCAAATGTTTAGGAGTTCTCATACACAGGTAGCGCCGCTTTCTCCTCCTTTCCACGGCGCTGCCTGTTTTTGTGTTGATATATCTCTTTCCGCAGAGGCTCCCCTCGATAGGGGCAACAGCGACGACCGCCGCCGGTGGCGGAAACAGGGAGTCGCTGTTGGGGCAGCGGCCAGCAAGACGCAAGTGCTTTTTAAAGCACAAAGCGGATGCTGGGGGCCGCAACCCGGCCTTGTCTGCGAAGCAGACTGAGAGGTTGCAAAAAAGCCCATCGCACAGCTGTGCGATGGGCTTTTGTCGTTCTTATCGCATATCGTGCAGGCGCTCTGCCGGGAGGAAGGCTTGCAGCAGGCTCCATGCGGCGTCGAGGCTGTCGTTCAGCAGATAGGCCTGATTCTGTTGGACATAAAGGTAAATGGCGTTGGGGGTGCGGTAGGCCAGATGCATATCGTGCCACGCATACTTGCGGCTCGCCCCAGGCTTGTCCTGCTCGCCGGCCATCCAGACCGACAGTCCGTCGTCGTCCAGCAGCAGCCGGTAGAAGGGGCGGGGCAGGTCCATCTTTTTGATCTGGAGGCTCAGGGAGTGGAAGAACGTCCAGAAATAGACGGCCGGCACGCCCAGCGCCACCACGGCCAGCACCACCGTGAGCAGGGCTGCGCCGTCTTTCTGGCCCACCTGCGACAGGCAGAAGCCGGCAGACACCAGCAAAATGGCCGTGAACATCAGAGGCCGGTGCCACGCCTTGCGGTGGCGCAGCAGGTCAAAGGCGGCAAAATCGTGGAAGGATGCAGCATCCATCTGGACGGAAACGGAGATCGGCTGAGACATAAAAATACCCTCCTTTTTGGTCATAGTACCATATTATTTTCCAACAATCAAGGATGATATTGCGCAGATGCCCTAAAATGTGCTAAAATAGGACGAAAAAGAAAGTTTATGGAGCGTTCGCTCTGACGGCCTGACGGCGGACAGGCCGGATAAGGCGGAAGATGCGCGGCAGAATATCACAGAGAGGGAGGATGGGTGCGTGGGGCGCAGGATGACCCTGAAGGGGCAGATCAGTCTTTGCCTGGCGGCGTTTTTTCTGGCGCTGGCGGGGCAGATATTCTTGAGCTTTTACCAGTCCGGCACCGTGCTGCGGGAACTGGACGACCAGATGGGCAACTTCAACGCCATCAGCCGCTTCCAGAACGGTGTGGAGCGGAGCCTTTCGGCTATGGAAGATTACCGCTGGGAGTACGGCGACGCCAAAGCGCTGACAGAGGAGCTCCACAGCGCCTTTTCCGTCACCAACGCATGGCTCTGGCGCATCGAGAGCGACCTTGACACCGTGAGTGAAGAGCAGTATCTGCTCTACAATGCCGTTTCCACTACCTACGACAGCTATACCGCACTGGTGGACCAGCTGGAAGAAGCGGTGGCCGCCGGTCAGGACACGAAAGCCGCCCAGCTCTACTATAATAAGATCGTACCCTGCGGCGGCTATCTGCGCCAGTACACCCAGCAGCTGCTGAACACGGCCATCACCGACGCTCAGGGGACTTACACCACCGTGTCGGCCCTCAGCGACCGGGTGAAATGGGCGCAGACCATCGTGGTGGCGCTCTGCCTTGCGCTGGGCTGCGTCATGGCCTTCTCGGTGCTGACGCTGCTGACCCCGGTGCAGCAGATGATCGGTGCCTCCCGGGAGGTCACCCGGGGCGAGTTCGATTCGCCCGACCTGCCTGCGTCCCGTCAGCCGGAAATGGCCCAGCTGACCGAAGCTTTCAACCACATGAAGCATTCGATGGCGGAGCAGGTGACCACCCTGCGGGAGAAAAACGAGATGGAGCGGGAGCTCCACCGCCAGAAAACGGAAGCTCTGGAATTACAGAACCGGATGGAGCGCAGCCGTTTGCAGCAGCTGCGCAGCCAGATCGACCCCCATTTCCTTTTTAACACCCTGAACGTCATTTTACAGACCGCCGGACAGGAAAAAGCCTACCGCACGCAGGCCCTCATCACGGCTCTGTCGCACCTGCTGCGCTACAGCCTGATGAGCAACGACGAGCAGGTGCCGCTGGCCCGGGAAGTGCGGATCGTGGATGAGTATTACTCCATTTATCACGTCCGCTTCGGCGACCGGGTGAAGATGGTGTGGCGCATCTCCGACTCCCTCGATTTGACGGAGACGATGGTGCCGTCCTTCATCTTGCAGCCCATCGTGGAGAATGCCTTCAAGCACGGCATCTCGCCCAAGGAAGAGGGCGGCGTGGTGCGCATCCGCATCAACCCGCTGCGGGATAAGGGGCTGCTCTATATCAGCGTCTGCGACAACGGCGTGGGCATCCGGCCCGAACAGCTGGCCCAGCTGAAAGCCGCGCTGGCCCAGCCCGGGGAGCGCTGGGAGCATATCGGCGTCTATAACGTGGCCGCACGGCTGCGGCTTCTGGATAAACGGGGGCGGCTGGTCATCCGCTCTCACCCGGGCCGGGGAACGGCCATCAGGATGTACCTGCCCCTTGTAGAACTTTTGGAGGAGGATTTGGACGATGATACGCCTGTTGATCGCGGATGACGAAAAGCTGGAGCGGGAGGCGCTTGCAGAGCTGGTCCAGCGCCGTTTTGAGCGGGAAGTGGTCCTGGAGATGGCGGAAAATGGCCGCAAAGCTGCCGACACGGCGGTGCTGTGGGGCGCGGACCTCATCCTGATGGATATTGAGATGCCGGGCATGAGCGGCCTCGACGCTGCCCGCGCCGTGCTGGCCCAGCGGCCTTCCTGCCGGGTTATCTTCGTCACAGCCTACAGCCTGTTCCAGTATGCCCATGAGGCGGTGCATCTGGGGGCCTGCGACTATCTGCTCAAGCCGGTGGACCCCGACGAGCTGGAAGCCTCGGTGCGCCGGGCTATGCGGCAGATCGAGACGGAGCGGAAGCTGGAAGAGCTGGCCGCCGCCCAGCCCCAGCCGGAGCAGACGGAGACCGAAGAAGAGGCAGAAGACGCCCCCGAGGAGAGCGAGAACAGCCAGACGGCCCTTGTCATGGCTCACGTCCGCCGCTACCTCGAGGATAATTATATGTTCGATCTGTCGCTGGACAGCGTGGGCGAGATCCTGCACATCAGCCCGGCCTACCTGTCGGCGCAGTTCAAGAAATACCAGAAGATGAACTTCCTCGACTGCCTCACCGAGCTGCGCATCAACGCGGCAAAGGAATTGCTGTCCGACCCCTTCCGCTCCTCGGCGGAGGTGGCGTCGATGGTGGGCTACGAGGACGCCAGCTACTTCGCCCGGGCGTTCAAGAAACGCACCGGCATGACCCCCACCCAGTACCGCCGTCAGGCCGGCCAGAAGGCAAAGGCCGACCCGGAGGCCGGGCTGTGAGCGGGCGGATGATTTCCCGCCGCAGTGTGCTGGTGCTGGCCGCCTGTACGGCGCTGGGCGCTGTGGGCTGCAGCAAGACGGAAGAGTACACCGGCCCGGAGCTCATCCTGCGCTACGCCGAGAACCAGCCCGAGGATTATCCCACCACGCAGGCCGCTCTGGCCTTTGCCGACCTCGTAGCCGAGCGGACGGAGGGGAGGGTCAAAGTCGTGGTCTACAGCGGCGGGGAGCTGGGGGCCGAACAGAGCGTCATCGAGCAGATGCAGTACGGCGGCATCGACTTTGCCCGCGTCTCTCTGAGCCAGCTGGCCGAGTATCAGCCGGCCCTGAGCGTATTGCAGCTTCCTTTTCTCTATACGGATGCGCCCCAGATGTGGCGGGTGCTGGACGGTGAGATCGGCGATGAATTCCTCTCCGGCCTCGGCGCGATGGACCTCGTGGGCCTGTCATGGTTCGACGCCGGCGTCCGCAGCTTCTACACCCGCGAAAAGGTGGAGACGCTGGCGGACCTCGCGGGGCTGACGCTCCGGGTGCAGGAGTCGGACATGATGAGCGAGATGATACTGAATCTCGGCGCAAAGCCCGCGCAGGTGGTCTACAGCCGGGTCTATGCAGCCCTGCACAACGCCGAGATAGACGGCGCGGAAAACAACTGGCCCAGCTATGAGGCCATGGGTCACTATGAGGTGGCCCCCTATTTCTTAAAGGATGAGCACACCCGTGTGCCGGAGCTGCAGCTGGCCAGTGAGGCCGCGATGGAAAAGCTGGCAGAGCTGGACGAACGCTTCCCGGACATCATCCGCGCCTGCGGAAAGGAGAGCGCTCTGGCCGAACGCCGCCTCTGGGCGGAGCGGGAGGCCAGCGCCGAGAAGCATATGCGGGAATGGGGCGTGGAGGTGACGACCCTCTCCGCCGCCGAAAAAGCCCGCTTCCGGGCGGCAGTCGAGCCTGTGTACGCGGCTTTTGAGGAGCAGAGCCGCCTCATCCAGCGCATCCGCGAAGCCTGAAAAGTGCCAGAGATATTACATTGTATTCATCTCGTTGGGCAGTGTGCTGAACAAACTGCACCGCTGCTTGTAAGAAATGCACAAAAGTGTTTCTCACATTTTTTTGAAAAACAGGACATTTTTCATAAGCCCTTGTTCTGACTAAAAAAATTTGCTAAAGTGTGTACAGTAAATGAACGGACGGTGTGCGACCCGTGCAGAGCGCACCGCCCTGAATGAGGAAAATCTAAGGAGGATTTTATCATGAAGAAGATTTCTCGTCGCAGCTTTCTGGCAGCAGCCGGTGTTTCCGCTGCTGCTCTGGCACTGACCGCCTGCGGTGGCTCCGGCAGCAGCACTGCTGCCTCTACCGCTTCCTCTGCTGCAGCTTCCACCGCTCCCGCTGGTGATGCCGCAGCTGCTGCTTCCGACCCGAAGGTGACTCTGGTCTACGCCGAGGTCAACCCGCTGGATACCATCGTCGGCCAGACCGGTTCTCACTTCAAGGAGAAGGTCGAGGAGCTGACCGGCGGCTCCGTCGTCGTCGATGTGCAGGCTTCCGGCGTTCTGGGCTCTGAGAACGACGTTCTGGACGCTATCCTCGGCGGCTCCACCTCCATCGATATCAGCCGTATCTCCGCTTTCGCACTGACCAGCTACGGCTGCAACAAGTCCAAGCTGCTGTCCATCCCCTTCACCTTCGAGAACCGCGCACACTTCTGGAACTTCGCCAACAGCGAGCTGGCACCTGAGTTCCTGAACGAGCCCCAGGAGCTGGGCCTGCCCGTTCGTGGCATCTTCTACGGCGAAGAGGGCTTCCGTCACTTCTTCACGGTCAAGCCCGTTTCCGGCATCGCTGATTTCAAGGGCCTGAAGCTGCGCGTGTCCAACGACCCCGTCATGAACGGCATGGTCGAGGGCCTGGGCGCTAACCCCACCGTCGTTTCCTTCGGCGAGCTGTACAGCGCACTGCAGACCGGTGTTGTCGATGGCGCTGAGCAGCCCATCGCAAACTACAAGTCCAACGCCTTCCCCGAGGTCGCTAACAACCTGATCCTCGACGGCCATACTCTGGGCGCAGTGCAGGCTGTCATCACCGACAACGCCTGGAACAAGCTGACCGAGAACCAGCAGGCTGCCGTCATGGAGGCTGCTGCGGATACGCAGGCCTTCAACGCTGACCTGTCCGAGACCGCTGAGAACAAGGTCCTCGACGAGCTGAAGTCTTCCGGCTGCAACGTCGTCGATGTCCCCGATAAGGCTCCCTGGCAGGAGGCTTGCGCTAAGGTCATCAGCGAGAACACCTCTGACCAGGCTGAGCTGTATCAGCAGCTGCTGGATATGAAGGCCTGATAACAGCGTCTTTATCCTGAAGTAGTACATAGCCCGGCGGGGGACTACGGGATACGCCCGCAGACCCGCCGGGCTTTTTATAAGAGTATGGAGGAGATCCTATGCCGAAAATCTTTACCACTCTGGATAAGATCAAGCCGGCGTACGACGTCACCTACAAAGTGGTCCTGTTTATCTGCAAGCTGCTGCTGATCGCAGATATTCTCATCACCACCATGTCGGTCATTGGTCGTTACGTCCCGTTCATCCCGGACCCCGCATGGACGGAAGAGGTTGTGCTGACCTGCATGAGCTACATGGCCGTGCTGAGTGCCGCTCTGGCCATCCGCCGCGGCGCACACATCCGGATGACCGCATTTGACGTCTACCTGCCCAAGATCGTCGTCAAGGTGCTGGACATCCTCGCCGATCTGGCGGTCTGCATCCTCGGCCTCATCATGCTGGTTGTGGGCTGGAACTACGCCACCACCCTGGGCGGCCGCGGCTTCTATGTCTCGATGCCCTGGCTGAGCCGTTTCTGGATGTACTTCCCCGTGCCTCTGGCCGGTGTCGCCATGATCATCTTCGAGATTGAGGCACTGTACAACCACATCAAGAGCTTTTTTGTAAAGGAGGAGAACTAATATGACAGTCCAGACACTGGCAATCGTTGTCCTTCTTGTCAGCTTCTTCGTCATGATCTTCCTGCGTTTCCCCATCGCATACGCCGTTGGCCTGTCCAGCGTGCTGTGCATGATGGTGCAGGGTCAGGCACTGACCGATGTCTGCCGTCTGATGGTCAAGGGCATCTCGTCCTTCAGCCTGATGGCCGTCCCCTTCTTCATCACCATGGGCGTCCTCATGGGCAGCGGCGGCATCTCCGAAAAGCTGATCGCGCTGGCTGACGCCTGCGTCGGCTGGATGCGCGGCGGCATGGCAATGGTCAACATCGTTGCTTCCTACTTCTTCGGCGGCATTTCCGGTTCTGCTTCTGCAGATACCGCTTCCATCGGCTCCATCATGATCCCCATGATGGTCGATCAGGGCTACGACGCCGACTTCTCCACCGCTGTCACCATCACCTCCTCCTGCGAGGGCCTGCTGGTCCCCCCGAGCCACAACATGGTCATCTACGCCACCACCGCCGGCGGCATCTCCGTGGGCAGCCTGTTCCTGGCCGGCTACCTGCCCGGCGCTCTGCTGGCCATCGTCCTGATGATCGGCTCCTACATCATCTCTGTGAAAGAGAATTATCCCAAGGGCTCTCCCTTCACCATCAAAGGCTTCATCAAGCAGCTGGGTACCTCCATCTGGGCTCTGGCCGCAGTCGTCATCGTCGTGTTCGGCGTTGTCGGCGGTGTGTTCACTGCTACGGAGTCCGCTGCTATCGCAGTTATCTACTCTCTGCTGGTCTCCGTCTTTGTCTACAAGGGCCTTGACTGGAAGGGCGTCTGGCACGCTCTGGACGAGTGCGTCAACACTCTGTCCATCGTCCTGATCCTGATCGCCACCTCTGCAGTGTTCGGTAACTGCCTGACCATGCTGCACGTGCCTGATCTGGCCGCAAACGCCATCACCAGCGTCACCAGCAACCCCTATATCATCGCACTGCTCATCGACCTCATCATCCTGGTTCTGGGCTGCATCATGGATATGGCTCCCATCATCCTGATCGCTACCCCCATCCTGCTGCCCATCGCCACCTCCATTGGCATCGACCCCATCCAGTTCGGTATCATCATGGTCCTGAACTGCGGCATCGGCCTGCTGACTCCCCCTGTCGGCGCTGTTCTGTTCATCGGCTCTGCCGTGGCAAAGCGCCCCATGGAGAAGGTCGTCAAGGCTACCCTGCCGTTCTATCTGTGCATGTTCATCGCTCTGCTGCTGCTGACCTATGTGCCTGACATCAGCCTCGCGATCCCGAAGCTGCTGGGCGGCTACGTCAGCCCCATCACCAACCCGCTTGGCCCGGTGTTCATCCACTGATAAGCTGATCAGCTCATCCTCCTCCGGATGACAGGATAAACGGAAAGCCCCCGCCTGCAAAGGCGGGGGCTTTCCGGCGTTATAGAAGTGTCTGGAGTGCCGGAGCACGGCATTTCATGAGCTTTTTCAGGGTCAGTTCCTGCTGAGAGATTTGATACAGCAGCCGTGCGGCCAGCTCCTCGGGCGGGGCGGACAGCCCGGGCCAGAAGACGTGCGCTGCCCGGGTAAAGGCGTGGACGCCCTCTTCTGTCTCAAGCACCACCAGCTGGGTATGCCCCCGCAGCAGGGCGAACAGTCCGACCTGATACTCCCGGGTGTCCAGCAGAAGCTCCATCTCGTCGGCGGTGAGGAGGAGGATGTCTGCGAAGGGGAGAAACTGCATCACCGTGTCCCGCAGGGTCTTTTCGCCGGGCCAGAGGGTCGGACGGAGAGAGGGAACAAAGCAGACCGGCACATCGGCGGTGCGAGCGGTGTCCAGCGCGGCAAGGTGGGTGTAGCGGCAGGGGCTGTCCACGAGGCAGGCGCTGGAAAAGGCCAGTATTTCAGCATCTGCAGCCCAGTCAGCGCCCAGCTGTTCGGGTGCATAGAGCAGCTCCGAAGAACGGGTGCGGCAGCCTAGCTGTTCGCCGCCGCCGTCGAACAACAGCGGCGTGGGGGCGCGGGAGGTGAAGCGGACCCGGCTGATGTCCACACCGGCAGTAGATAAAGCGTCTGCGATGCGGTGTCCGAAAACATCCTCGCCAAGCTGCGTTAAAAGAGAGGCTCTGCCGCCCTGTGCGGCATAAGCCAGTGCCAGCGCGGCGGCGCTTCCGCCCATGCGGGGAGAAAATGTCTCTGCCGACGCCAGCGGCGCGGTGCTGTTCAATTCCAGCCACGCTTCGCCCAGACAGTATAAAGTCTTGCCCGGCATGATGCACCCTCCCTTCTGCCTGTTTTCAAAAACAAACTACAGTATACACCCATCCGGGCGTTTGTGCAAATGGAGAGCTTGACAGCTTCGGTCGGATTGTGATAAACTGACGCAATATGGCAGTATATCTGAAATTTGAATGATAAAAATGTGACATTTGACGAGGAGAACATGAGCCTTACCAAACAGTATTTCAAATACGTCAGCCAGAACATCTTCGGCCTGCTGGGTACGTCCTGCTACATCCTGGCCGACACCTATTTCATCTCGCAGGCGGCAGGCACCAGCGGTGTGGCTCTGCTGAACCTCTGTCTGCCCATCTACAACTTCATCTTCGCCATCGGCTCCATGCTGGGCCTCGGCGCGGCCACCCGCTACGCCATCCTCCGGGCGCAGGGCGACGAGCGGTCGGAGCGCTATTTCTCCAACGCCCTGCTCTGGGCGCTGGTGTTCGCCCTGCCCTTCATGCTGGCGGGCATCTTCTGCCCCGAGGTGCTGCTGCAGCTCATGGGCGGCGACGCGGAGATCGTTGCACTGGGCGTGGGGTACGCCCGCATCTTCCTGCTGTTCACGCCCTTCTTCATGTGCAACTACATCGTCTCGGCTTTTGTCCGCAACGACGGCGACCCCTCACTGGCCATGGTGGCGACCCTCTGCGGAAGCCTCTTCAACGTGGTGTTCGACTATATTTTCATGTTCCCCATGGGTCTCGGTCTGCCCGGCGCGGCGCTGGCGACGGCAGTCTCGCCGGTGTTGAGCATTGCGATCTGCAGCCGCCACTTCTTCAAAAAGAGCAGCACCGTCCGTCTTGTGCGGCAGCTGCCCTCGCCGAAGCTGCTGGCCCAGAGCTGCCAGCTGGGCGTCTCGGGCTTCGTGGGAGAAATGTCCTCCGGCGTGACCACCACCGTCTTCAACCTGCTGCTCCTGCGTCTGGCAGGCAATGTGGCCGTGGCGGCTTACGGCGTCGTGGCGAACTACGCGCTGGTGGCGACCGCTATCTTCAACGGCGTGGCCCAGGGCGCACAGCCGCTGGTCAGCAGGTGCTACGGCAAAAACGATGCCGCCGGTGCCCGCAAGCTCCTGCTGCTGGGCAGCGGAACAGCGCTTGCGCTGGCGGCGGCACTGTATGCAGTTCTGTTCGGGTTCACCGGGCCGATCGTCGCGGTCTTCAACAGTGAGAACTCGGCCCTCATGGCGCAGTATGCCTTCAGCGGGGTGCGCATCTACTTCCTCGGCTATTTCTTCGCGGGCTTCAATATCGTGGCCGCCGGCTATCTGGGCGCGGTGGATCGCCCCGCAGAGGCTTCTGCGACGTCGCTTTCCCGCGGCATCGTGGCCATCGTGGCCTGCTCTCTGGTGCTGAGCGCCCTCTTCGGGATGAACGGCGTCTGGGCCGCGTTCCCGGCCTCTGAGGCCATCACGGCCTGCCTGACCCTCTTCCTGCTGAAGCGGAAAAAACGAACCGCTTAAATGAACAATTCCTGTTCCAACCGCTGCTGCTCGGGCGAAAGCTCGGGCAGAGCGCTCCGACCGGCCATCGCCCGCCACTGCGTGGGAGATTGGCCGGTCGTTTTTTTGAAGACGCGGCAGAGGTAGTTGGCCCCCGAGAAACCGCAGAGGCTGGCGATGACGTCCAGCGTGTACTCCCGGTGGAGCAGCAGACGCATGGCGGCTTCTATGCGGACGCTGGTGAGGTACCGCCCCGGCGAGACGCCCAGCGCCGCCGTAAAGGCCCGGACGAGGTGGCTCTTGGAGACGCCCAGCCGCTCGCTCAGCTCTTCCACGCCGTAGAGCCCGGCGTAGTTCCTGCGGATGTCCTCGATGGCGGCGGCCACCAGCGGGGGCAGGGCAGGGGCGGCGCTGTCGGCGTCTGAGAGCTCGCACAGCAGCGCGAAGGCCAGCTGGCTCCGCACCCGCTCCGAGGCATCCCGCTCTTCGGCAAGGCGCCCCATCAGCTCTGCCGCCGCCGGGCAGGTCTCGCCCCGGGCGAGGAAGGGCATCTCGGAAAGCCCTGCGAGGAACTGTTCCGCTGCCTGCCCGGTGAGCTGGACGCAGAGCAGATGGCACTCGTTTTCCGGCGCGAGGGTCAGCGGCCCCCGGCTCAGCACGAGATGGCCCGCTGCGGCATTCTGGGGCGGCAGCAACAGGGCAGAACCTGCCGGCATCAGGTCGAGATCGGACAGCGAGACGACACATTTTCCGCTGGAAATGAGGCAGACCCAGAGCCCTTCGCCCCGCAGGGTGAGGGGCTCTTCCGGCTGGGCATCCTCCACGATGCCGAGGGCGGCAGTCGTGCTGGGAGAGTAAATCAATATCTGACACCTCAAATCAATAAAATGCTATTTTATAACACAAAATAATCTGCTATTATAATAGCAATGAAACGGCTCATCGTCAAGCTGAGCCTTTGAGTGCAACAACATCAATGGAGGAAAAAGCTTTATGGCTTCTATCAGCTGCCAGCATATCTACAAGATCTACCCCGGTGCTACGGCTCCTTCCGTCACCGATTTCAACCTGGAGATCCAGGACAAGGAATTCATCATCTTCGTCGGCCCCTCTGGCTGTGGTAAGTCCACCACCCTGCGCATGATCGCCGGTCTGGAGGAGATCTCCAAGGGCGAGATGTACATCGGCGGCCGCCTCATCAACGACGTTCCCCCGAAGGACCGCGACATCGCCATGGTCTTCCAGAGCTACGCTCTGTACCCCCACATGACCGTCTACAAGAACATCGCTTTCGGTCTGGAACTGCGCAAGACCCCGAAGGACGAGATCGACCGCCGCGTCCACGAGGCTGCTAAGATCCTGGAGATCGAGCACCTGCTGGACCGCAAGCCCAAGGCTCTGTCCGGTGGTCAGCGCCAGCGTGTCGCTCTGGGCCGTGCAATGGTCCGTAACCCGGCAGTCTTCCTGCTGGACGAGCCTCTGTCCAACCTGGACGCTAAGCTGCGTACCTCCATGCGCACCGAGATCATCAAGCTGCACAAGAAGCTGGCTACCACCTTCATCTACGTTACCCACGACCAGACCGAGGCTATGACCATGGGCGACCGTATCGTTGTCATGAAGGACGGCATCATCCAGCAGGTCGATACCCCGCAGAACCTGTACGATATGCCCTGCAACATGTTCGTCGCAGGCTTCATCGGCAGCCCCCAGATGAACTTCCTGGACGGCACCATCGTCAAGAAGGGCGACCAGTACAGCGTCGATCTGGGCGGCGACCTCATCCCCCTGCCCAAGGAGAAGACCGCTGACGGCAAGCTGGATTCCTACGTCGGCAAGAAGGTCAAGATGGGCATCCGTCCCGAGGACATCGACGATGAGCCCGAGTTCATGGCAAAGCACACCGACTGCCAGCTGGATGCTCAGGTCGATGTCTCTGAGATGATGGGCGCTGAGATCTACCTGTACCTGGAGTACAAGGGCAACAAGATGACCGCCCGCGTCGCTCCCACCTCCAAGGCCCGCAACGGAGACACCGTCCGCGTTGCCTTCGATCCCCACAAGGTCCACCTGTTCGACGTCGAGACCGAGCAGACCATCCTGAACTGAATAAGATAGTCTACGATCATTTTTGATCCTCCTATCATAAGAAAAGCCGTCGGGCCGCAAGGCCCGGCGGCTTTTCCTGTGCCGGAAAAAAGACATCATAAAAACCCATGCTGCGGCAAAGCAAAACGCAGCATGGGTACGGAAATGGCTTATGAAGTCAGGGAACGCTTCGATCAGCGGGCCTTGACGTACTTGTGCAGGGTAGCGCGGACAGCGCCGGGGCCTGCGAACAGCTCCTTGGCCATGGACTCGATCTTCTCGCCCAGACCGACGGCGTACAGGTCCACGCCGAAGACGTCGGTGCGGCTGTACAGAGCCTTCAGGCAGGAGAAGTCCTGCTCACCGGCTTCCACCTTCAGGGGAGCCACGATGGCCTGCAGCTCAGCCAGCAGCGGGTCAGTGGAGATCTCGAAGGGCTGGCAGTTGTCGTCCAGACCGGTCAGGTAGCGGGCATAGCCTGCCAGCACCAGCGGGATGAGGATGAGGTTGGACTTGTCCAGACCGCGCGCCTCGTAAGCCTTGATGGTCTCGCCGAAGCGGATCGCCAGCTTCTGGGAGGTATCGGTGGCGATACGCTGGGGAGCATCGGGCATGAAGGGGTTGGGCAGACGGCGGTTGATGACAGCGCCGATGAACTCGTAGGGGTTCAGAACGCCGGGGTCAACGACGACGGGCATCGCCTCGATGTAGCCGATCTTCTGGATAAAGGAGCGCAGATCCTCGTCTGCCATCTCGGCAGAGATGAGGGTGTAGCCCAGCATGCAGCCATAGATGGACATGGCAGTGTGCAGGGGGTTCAGGCAGGTGCAGACCTTCATCTTCTCGATCTTGTCCACGGTCTCGCGGTCGCAGTACAGCACACCGCCCAGCTCCAGCGGAGGACGGCCATTGGTGTAGTGATCCTCGATGCACAGGTACTGGGTCTCCTCGGCGTTGACGAAGGGAGCGGTGAAGGTGTGCTTCTCGGTAACGATGGTGTAGTTGTCCTCAAAGCCATCGTTTGCCAGCATCTCCTGCACCTTTGCGTCCGGGCGCGGGGTGATCTTATCGATCATACTCCACGGGAAGGTGACCTTGCTCTCGTCCTGCACATAAGCCAGGAACTCGGCGGGCACCAGACCCTGCTCCACCCACTTGGCAGCATAGGCGTGGACAGCGTTCTTGACCTTATCGCCGTTGTGGGAGCAGTTATCCATGCTCTGGACGGTCAGGGGCAGCTTGCCGGCCTTGAAGCGCTCGTACAGCAAAGCAGTGACCTTGCCCATGGCCAGCACGGGGGTCAGGCCGCGCTCCAGATCAGCAGGAGCAACGCCGTAGCCCTTCTCAGTGATGGTGAAGGAGATCATCTGCAGACTGGGGTTCTGGAAGATCTCCACCAGACGTGCCCAGTCCTCGCCGAAGGAGTAGTCAGCCTTCAGGCTCTCGGTAACGGAAGCCACCACCTTCTTCTCGATCTCGCCGGTGGACTTCAGGCAGACCAGCAGGCTCATATTGTCGTAGGGACGATAAGCCTTGTCGATGATCTCATAGTCAAAGCTCTCGGCCACGATGACACCGCGGTCATACTTGCCGGTGTTCAGCGCATCGTTCAGGATGGCAGCCGGGAAAGCGCGGAAGATGTTGCCTGCGCCGAAGTGCACCCAGGTGGGTTCGGCGTGGGTCTTGGCCTTGACAGCCTCGATATCGAATTTGGGCAGCTCATAGCCCTTCTCTGCCCACTCGGCGGACAGATTGCCGTTTTTGATCTCAGACAGCTTCATATTTATCAGCCCTTCTTTTTCTCTTCATCCAGACGATCCAGCAGATCCCAGACACCCAGCATGTACTGAACGCCCAGAGCACGGTCATACTTGCCGTAACCGGGGCGGCAGCTGCCGGGGCCTTCCTCCCACAGCTGACGGCCGTGGTCGGGACGGATGTAGCCTTCAAAGCCGCAGTCATGGTAAGCACGCAGCACCTCGATGATGCCGGTCTCGCCGCAGCAGTCGCGGTGAGCAGCCTCGGAGAAGTCGCCGTTGGGGAAGTGGTGGATGTTGCGGATGTGACCAAAGGCAATGCGGTCGCAGTGCTTGCGCACGATCTCGGCACAGTTGTTGTTGGGGTTTGCGTTCAGGCTGCCGGTGCACAGGGTCAGGCAGTTGTACGGATCATCCACCATGCTCAGGAAGCGGTCGATGCTCTGGGCATCCACCAGCAGACGGGGCAGGCCGAAGATATCCCAAGGAGGATCATCCTGATGGATAGCCATTTTGATGCCGCACTCATGGCAGGTGGGCATCAGTGCTTCCAGGAAGTACTTCAGGTTTTCCCACAGCTTTTCCTTGGTCACAGGGGCGTAAGCCTTGAACAGCTCGTCCAGCTTTGCCATGCGCTCCGGCTCCCAGCCGGGGAAGGTCATGTTATACTTCTCAGTGAAGGACATGATGTACTCAGCCATAGCCTTGTAATCGCCCTTGATCTTGTCCTTCTCATAGAACAGTGCAGTGGAGCCGTCGCCCACGGGGTGGAACAGATCAGTACGGGTCCAGTCGAACACCGGCATGAAGTTGTAGCAGATGACCTTGACACCGAACTTGGACAGATTGCGGATGCACTGCTTGTAGTTCTCGATGTACTTGTCGCGGGTGGGCAGGCCGATCTTGATGTCATCGTGGACATTGACCGACTCGACCACGTCCATGTCGAAGCCGTAAGCGTGGATCTGATCGGCTACCTTCTGGATCTCGTCGATCTCCCAGATCTCGCCGGGCATCTTGTCGTGCAGCGCCCAGACGATGCTGGTCACGCCGGGGATCTGCTTGATGTCGCTGAGGGTGACGGGGTCGTTGCCCTCGCCATACCAGCGCCAACCCATTTTCATAGGCATAGTGGATGTCCTCCGTTCATATTGCTTTGCGTTTATGCGCGGCAGGAGTGCCTCGCTCTCTCACTTATATTCTAATATATCAGTTGCGAATTGGCAATAGTCGATTTGCTGAGTTTTGATGTTTTTTCTTGTATACTTTAGACAAATTGACATGGAAATGACAAAAAAGAGCCCTCTCAGTCACCTCCGGTGACACTGCCCGGGTTGCGGCTCCCAGCGTCTGCTTCGCTGCCGCTCGCATCCTGCTGGCCGCGGCCCCAACAGCTCCTCCCTGTTTCCGCCACTGGCGGCGGTCGTCGCCGTTGCTCCCAGAGGGGGAGCCGCTGGCGTGTCGGTAAGGTCTGCACAAGACGAGAGAAGCTCAGACTGGTCTAAAACAATAGTGCCCCGCTACAGAGGGTAGCGGAGCACTAGCTTTTGCGATATGAGAAATTTAAGCGGTCAGCTCAGAGTGGCCCGGCTTGCCAATGGCTCTCCCTTTGGGAGAGCTGGCGCACCAGCGCCTGAGAGGGCTATTAGCGCTTCACGTTGAAAGCAGCCATGCCGGGGTAGACGGCGCTGCCGCCCAGCTGCTCCTCAATGCGCAGCAGCTGGTTGTACTTTGCCACACGCTCGGTGCGGCTGGGAGCGCCGGTCTTGATCTGGCAGGTGTTCAGAGCCACGGCCAGGTCGGCGATGGTGGTGTCCTCAGTCTCGCCGGAGCGGTGAGAGCTGATGGCGGTATAGCCGGCCTTGTGAGCCATCTTGATGGCTTCCAGAGTCTCAGACACAGAGCCGATCTGGTTCAGCTTGATGAGGATGGCGTTGCCGGCACCCAGCTGGATGCCCTTGGCCAGACGCTCGGTGTTGGTGACGAACAGGTCGTCGCCAACCAGCTGGACCTTGCCGCCCAGCTCGCGGGTCATCTCCTGCCAGCCTTCCCAGTCCTCTTCGTCCAGACCGTCCTCGATGGAGATGATGGGGTACTTTTCCACCAGCTTCTTCCAGTGTGCGATGAGCTCACTGGAGGTGAACTCGGTGCCGGCCTTGGGCAGCTTGTAGAAGCCCTTGCCCTTGGGGCTCTTCCACTCGGAGGAAGCAGCGTCCATGGCCAGCATGAAGTCCCTGCCGGGAAGATAACCGGCCTTCTCGATGGCGGCCAGAATGGTCTCAATGGTCTCCTCGTCGCTGGACAGGTTGGGAGCGAAGCCGCCCTCGTCGCCCACGGAGGTAGCCAGACCCTTTGCCTTCAGGATGGAAGCCAGAGCGTGGAAGACCTCAGCGCACCAGCGCAGGCCCTCCTTAAAGGAAGGTGCGCCCACGGGCATGATCATGAACTCCTGGGTGTCCACGGTGTTGGTGGCGTGTGCGCCGCCGTTCAGAATGTTCATCATGGGGACGGGCAGGCGGTTGCCGTTCACGCCGCCGAGGAAGCGGTAGAGGGGCATGTCCAGCGAAGTGGCAGCAGCGCGGCAGGCAGCGATGGAAACGGCCAGAATGGCGTTTGCACCCAGCTTGGACTTGTCCTTGGTGCCGTCAGCGTCGATCATAGCCTTGTCGATGGCGTAGATGTCGGAAGCATCCATGCCGATGACAGCATCAGCGATGACGGTGTTGATGTTCTCCACAGCCTTGGTGACGCCCTTGCCCAGATAGCGGCCCTTGTCGCCGTCGCGCAGCTCCAGCGCTTCAAACTCGCCGGTGGATGCGCCGGACGGTGCGCAGCCCCGGGCCACGGTGCCGTCGGCGAGGGTGATCTCAGCCTCAACAGTGGGGTTGCCGCGGGAGTCCAGGATCTCACGGCCCTGAATGTCTACGATCTCAAGATAGTTCATGATTTGTACCTCCATATATAATAGGAATGGATGCGCTCTTCTCATTTGGATAGTATACGCTAACTAACCGACATTATCCTACCATGATTCGGCCCGGGATGCAAGAGGATACATGGATGTTAGCAAGAACAAACTTCAGGAGAGGAAAGTTGTGTCATCTTTTTGTTACTCATGAATCGATTTCATGTTCTGTTTTTCTCAGGTGAACAATTTGAAAAAGTAACCAAAAATCGACGCTTGGTTTTGTTAAAAATAGCAAGTTTTGCCTGAAACCCCTCCCAAACTATGGACGATTTGTGAATTGCGGACTTGCACCGAAGTGCTTATAATAAGACTCAAGGAAGCAGAGCTGCTTTGAGGGAAGAGAGAGCTGCTTCCTTAACAGCTTTTCGGGACACTGGCTCATGGGCCGTGCGCGAGGGCTGCAAATAACACGAATGCTTCCAAATAGCAGGAGGATATAGACTTATGAAAAACATGATCTCTCGTCGTAACTTTCTGGCTGCTGCGGGTGTCGTGGCTGCTGCCGGTGTTCTGACTGCCTGCGGCGGCTCTTCCAGCACCGCAGCTTCCGCTGCCGGTTCTACCGCAGCAGCTGCTTCCGGCGACACCATCAAGGTCGGCGTTATGGGTCCCCTGAGCGGCAACGTCTCCGTTTACGGTCAGGCTGTTGTCAACGGTGCTGCCCTGTACCTGAAGCAGGTCAACGCCAACGGCGGCATCAACGGCAAGCAGATCGAGATCCTCACCGAGGACGAGCAGGGCGACGCTACGCAGGCTGTCAACTGCTTCACCAAGATGGTGGACGAGGGAATGACCGCTCTGATCGGCGACGTTACCACCACCCCGACTCTGGCAGTCGCTGCTGAGAGCGCAGACTACAATATGCCCATGGTCACCGCTTCCGCTACCGCTGAGGCTGTCACCTACGATGCCGAGACCGACACCGTGAACGCAAACGTCTTCCGCGCCACCTTCACCGACCCGTTCCAGGGCATCAAGATGGCTGACTACGCATACCAGAAGCTGGGCTACACCAAGGCAGCCGTCATCTTCAAGAAGGGTGCTGACTACAACGAGGGTCTGGCAGAGAACTTCGTCAACGAGTTCGAGTCTCTGGGCGGCACCATCGTCGATCAGGAGAGCTACTCTGAGGGCGATGTGGACTTCAAGACTCAGCTGACCACCATCCTCGGCAAGGACCCCGAGACCGTCTTCTGCCCCAACTACTACGAGGAAGTGGGCCAGATCCTGTCTCAGGCTGAGAGCGTCGGCCTGACCGTTCCGTTCCTGGGCGGCGACGGCTGGGATGGTCTGGAAGGCTACGCCACCAACGATCAGCTGAAGGACACTTACTTCTGCGCGAACTACGCAAAGGGCTCCAACGCCGAGTTTGAGGATGCCTACAAGGCAGAGTACGGTCAGGAGTACCCCAACGGCTTCTCTCCTCTGGGCTACGATGCAGCAAAGACCGTCGTCTACGGCCTGCAGGCTGCTGAGGATGCCGGTCTCGAGGCTGGCACCGACGATTACAAGCAGGCTGTCATTGATGCCATTGCCTCCGGCACCATCGACGGCATCACCGGCACCTTCACCTTCGACGAGCATCACGACCCCGTCAAGCAGACTGCTATCCTGACCTATGTGGACGGCAAGCCGGTGCTGAAGGAAATGTTCTGATCCCAGCTTTCTTCCATCGACCGGTGATGGAAGCGCCGCTGAGATCCGAATGATCGTAAATTGACCCGACTGCGGAGAACGCCGGAACAGTATTGCCCCGGTGCTCTCCGCTTTTTTGGTAAAAAAGTGTATCCCCACATAAGGCGTGCAACAGCGCCGGAAAGAAAGGAAGTATCCATCCATGACAGTGTTTTTCAGCCAGCTCATCAACGGCTTGTCGCTGGGCAGCATCTATGCACTGATCGCACTGGGCTACAGCATGGTGTACGGCATCATCCTGCTGCTGAACTTTGCCCACGGCGACGTCATCATGGTGGGCGCGTACATGTCCTGGTTCGTCATGAACCAGCTGGGCCTCGGCCCGGTCACGGCGGTCTGTGCCACCATCCTCACCTGTACGCTGCTGGGCGTGGTCATCGAAAAGATCGCCTACACCCCGCTGCGCAGCGCACCCCGTATCTCTCTGCTCATCACGGCTATCGGCGTGTCGTTTTTCCTCGAGTACACGGCTGAGCTGGTCATGGGCTCGGGCGCAAAAGTCATCCCGTCTTACTACGACAACAAGACCTTCTATCTGGGCAAGGTGCCTCTGGGCCTGACCTCCATCATCACGCTGGTGGTCACCGTGCTGTCCATGCTGGTGCTGACCTTCCTCGTCCAGAAGACCAAGCTTGGCAAGGCCATGCGCGCCGTCTCTGAGGATATGGACGCTGCCCGCCTGATGGGCATCAACGTCAACAGCACCATCTCCTTTACCTTCGCGGTCGGCTCTGCACTGGCCGGCATCGGCTCGGTGCTGTACTGCTGCTCCTACCCGCAGGCCACCCCCACCATGGGCTCCATGCTGGGCCTGAAAGCCTTCGTCGCCGCCGTTCTGGGCGGCATCGGCTCCATCCCGGGCGCAATGGTCGGCGGCATCGTCATCGGCCTGTGCGAGTGCTTCGTTTCCGCCATCGGCCTGTCTGCCTGGAAGGACGCTGTCACGTTCGCCATCCTCATCATCGTGCTGCTGTTCAAGCCCACGGGCTTCCTTGGCCGCAAGGTGCAGGAAAAGGTGTAAGGAGGGCATGAAGATGAACAAAAATCGCAAAACGCTCAAAATGCCCGTGCGCTACCTCATGAACGCCGTGCTGGTGGTGCTGCTGTTCCTGGCCCTTTCCTACATGACCGGCAACATGCTCTCCACTTACCAGAACAAGGTGCTCATGACCGTGGGCATCAACATCATCCTGGCCGTGTCCCTGAACGTGGCCACCGGCTATCTGGGCCAGCTGCCGCTGGGCCACGCCGGTTTCATGGCCGTGGGTGCTTACACCTGCGCCCTCTTCACCAAGTACAGCCCTCTGCCCGATGGCGTTTCCTTTGCCATCGGCCTTGCACTGGGCGCTGTGATGGCCGGCCTGTTTGGCGTCCTCATCGGCGTCCCGGCCCTCCGTCTGACCGGTGACTATCTGGCCATCCTGACCCTGGGCTTCGGCGAGATCATCCGCATCACCCTGAACAACATCGACGATGTGCTGGGCTACAGCCTGTTCTACGGCTCCAAGGGCCTCAAGAACATCCCCAAGTACTCCAACTTCGCCAATGTCTTCCTCTGTGTGGTCATCACCTGCTTCCTCATCCATGCCATGATGAAGAGCCGCCACGGCCGCGCCGTCCTCGCCATCCGTGACAATGAGATCGCTGCCGAGAGCTGCGGCATCCAGACTACTTATTATAAGGTCATGGCCTTCGCTTTCTCCGCTGCCTTTGCCGGTCTGGCCGGTGGCCTGTACGCCTGCTACATCGGCGTTCTGAACCCCTCCACCTTCGGCTTCATGAAGTCCATCGAGATCCTGGTCATGGTGGTTCTGGGCGGCATGGGCTCCATGCTGGGTTCCATCCTCTCCGCTACCGTCCTGACCATCCTGCCCGAGGCTACCCGCAGCTTCGACAGCTACCGCATGGTCATCTACTCGCTGGTGCTCATCCTCATGATGATCTTCCGTCCGGGCGGACTGCTGGGCAGCTACGATTTCTCCATGAGCCGCATCGTGGAAAAGGTCATGAACGGCGAGCTGTTCCACAAGAAGAATGCTGACAAGGAGGGCGCAGACCATGAATGAGTTCCAGACGAAGTTACACAGCGTCCCTTCCGGCGGCTTCCTGACCGACCGCGACAAGGATAAAAAGCCCATCCTCGACGTCCGTGAACTGGGCATCGACTTCGGCGGCCTGACCGCCGTGGACGGCTTCAACCTGATGATCGGCCGCAACGAGATCACCGGCCTCATCGGCCCCAACGGCGCCGGTAAGACCACCGTCTTCAACCTGCTGACCAACGTCTACCAGCCCACCCGAGGCTCCATCCTCATCGATGGGATGCCCACCGCCGGTAAAAAGACCTATCAGGTCAACCGGATGGGCGTGGCCCGTACGTTCCAGAATATCCGCCTGTTCAAGGACCTGTCCGTCATCGACAACATCAAGGTGGGTCTCCACGAGTCCATGAAGTACAATCTGGGCTCCTCTCTCATCCGCCTGCCCAACTACTGGAAGGAAGAGAAGCGCTGCACCGAACGTGCCTTCGAGCTGCTGGACATCTTCCACATGGCCGACCTCGCCGATGCACAGGCCGGCAGCCTGCCCTACGGCGCACAGCGCCGTCTGGAGATCATGCGCGCGCTGGCTACCAGCCCGAAGCTGCTGCTTCTGGACGAGCCGGCCGCCGGCATGAACCCCTCCGAGACCGCAGAGCTGACGGAGACCATCCGCCGCATCCGCGACGAGTTCAACATCGCCGTCCTCCTCATCGAGCACGATATGAGCCTCGTTATGGGCATCTGCGAGGGCATCGCCGTGCTGAACTTTGGCCGCATCATCGCCAAGGGTACGCCGGACGAGATCCGCAACAATCCCCAGGTCATCGAAGCCTACCTGGGCAAGAAGGAGGGCTGAAGGATGGCACAGACTTTGCTGAAAGTTGATAACATCAACGTCTTTTATGGCAACATCCACGCAGTCAAGGATGTCTCCTTCGAGGTGAACGAGGGCGAGATCGTCACCCTCATCGGTGCCAACGGTGCCGGCAAGTCCACCACCCTGAAGACCATCTCCGGCCTGCTCCACCCGAAGACCGGCGACGTCCTCTACAAGGGCAAGAGCATCAAGGGCGTCCGCGCTCATAAAATCGTCGAGGCCGGTCTGGCACAGGTGCCGGAAGGCCGTCATGTCTTCCTGCACATGACCGTGGAAGAGAATCTGGACATGGGCGCTTATACTCAGCCTGCTTCCACCATCGCTCCCAACAAGGAGAAGGTCTTTGAGCTCTTCCCCCGCCTGAAGGAGCGCCGCAAGCAGCTGGCCGGCACCATGTCCGGCGGCGAGCAGCAGATGCTGGCCATGGGCCGTGCTCTGATGAGCAACGCCTCCATGCTGATGCTGGACGAGCCCTCCATGGGTCTGTCGCCCCTGCTGGTGCAGGAGATCTTCGACATCATCCAGGACATCCACAAAGAGGGCATGACCATCCTGCTGGTGGAGCAGAATGCACAGATGGCTCTTTCCGTGGCAGACCGCGCCTACGTCCTCGAGACGGGCCGCGTGGTCATGGATGGCACCGGTGCTGAGCTGCTGACCAACGAGCGTGTCCGCAGCGCATATCTGGGCGGTTAAATCACAAAAAGTAAAAGAGGCGTGACCTTACGGTCACGCCTCTTTTGTTGTGGAAAATCATTGGATGATGGATTTGTAGTAGTTCCCGAAATCGGCAAGGGCATCAATGATGGGAAGCATCTCTCTGCCGAGGCTGGTCAGGCCATACTCCACGCGAGGGGGCGTTTCGTGATAGTCGTGTCGGTAGGCGAGCCCGTCGTCGATCATCTGCCGTAAGCTGTCCGTCAAAACTTTCTGAGAGATTCCCTCCAGATCTCTTTGCAGTTCGTTGAACCGCCATGGGCGGGTCTTGAGATTGCGCAGGATCAGCAGCTTCCACTTGCCGCCGATGAGGGAGACTGCAGTGGCCACGGGGCAGGCGGGCAGTTCTTCTTTTGTTTTCATGGCATCACACCTCCGAGAACATCATAACATATTCTTTTTAATATGTATAGTTATAAAAAGGTGCGTACTTGTTTTAGAGTGTGCTCCGGCTTAAACTATACACAGGCGAGCGAGAGCGCCAATATCCTTTGGAGGTAAAAGAGATGGAAAACTATACGAAAACGAATATCGGCAGCGAGGCAAGAGTGGAACTTCACGAAAAATTGGGCCTGACGGGTGCGGAGGTCAGCATCAACCAGCTCCCGGCGGGCGCAGGGGTGCCTTTTGTGCACGCCCACAGGAACAATGAAGAGATCTACGGTATTATTGCAGGGAAGGGCAAAGCCGTTATCGATGGGAAGGAGATCGCTCTGACCGCTGGCGACTGGCTGAAAGTTGCTCCGGCAGCAAAGCGTCAGTTCTCTGCTGCCGCAGATGAGGGCATTACCTATATTTGCATTCAGGTGAAGGAACACTCTCTGGGCGGCTTTACCGCTGAGGATGCCGTTATCTTCTGATAGAAAGAGCCGGAAACGTAAAACCCCCTGTACATTTCTGTACAGGGGGTTTTATCGTGTTGGAATTATATCAGCTGGTATACCGTGCGGTCTCCAGCAGCTCCTCGGCCCGCTTGACCTGTTCCGCCGTGGGCGGGACAGCATCGGGCAGGGGATAAGGGATGCCGAGCTTCTGCCACTTGAAGAGGCCCAGCGTGTGGTAGGGCAGTACCTCCACCCGCTGCACCGTCTTGAGGGACGAGATGAACTCTGCGGTCTTCCGCAGGCCGTCTTCGTCGTCCGTCAGGCCGGGGACGAGGACATGGCGTATCCAGAGCGGTACACCGAGGTCAGAAATGTGGCGCGCCATCGCAAGGATGTTCGCGTTGTCCTTTCCGGTGAGCCTGCGGTGCTTCTCCGGGTCAATCTCCTTCAAATCGAGGATGACGAGGCTGGTGGACTTCATCAGCCGGTCAAAATCGGCCAGATACGCCGCATCGTCGGGGCGGAAGGGCTGACCGGCGGTGTCCAGAGCCGTATGCACGCCCTTGGAGCGCGCCAGCTCGAAGAACGCCGTCAGGAACTCCATCTGGCGCAGCGGCTCGCCGCCGCTGACCGTGATGCCGCCCTTTTTGCCCCAGTAGTTGCGGTAGCGCCACACCCGCTGGAAGAGCTTGTCCACCGTCCATTCCTCGCCGCCCTCAGCCCAGGTCTCCGGGTTGTGGCAGTATTTGCACCGCAGGGCGCACCCCTGCAAAAAGACGACGAAGCGGACGCCGGGGCCGTCCACAGAGCCGAAAGTCTCCAGCGAGTGGACGTATCCGATGGGGTTACAGAGCTGCATGGCAGGTACGGGAGATGACATCCATCTGCTGCTCGCGGGTCAGGTCGATGAACTTGACGGCGTAGCCGGAGACACGGATGGTGAAGTTTGCGTACTCCTCCTTCTCGGGGTGCTCCATAGCGTCGATGAGCTTCTCCTTGCCGAAGACATTGACGTTCAGGTGGTGTGCGCCCTGGTCGAAGTAGCCGTCCATGACCTGCACCAGATTCTCAACGCGCTCGCCCTCGCTGTGGCCCAGAGCATCGGGGTTGATGGTCTGGGTGTTGGAGATGCCGTCCAGAGCCCAGTGGTAGGGCAGCTTGGCCACGGAGTTCAGAGAGGCCAGCAGGCCGTTCTGCTCTGCGCCGTAGCTGGGGTTGGCACCGGGTGCGAACGGGGTGAATGCGGCACGGCCATCGGGCAGAGCGCCGGTGTACTTGCCGTAGACCACGTTGGAGGTGATGGTCAGGATGGAGGTGGTAGCCTCGGAGTTGCGGTAGGTGTGGCGCTTCTTGATCATCTCAAGGAAGGTGCGCAGCAGCCAGACGCCGATCTCGTCGGCACGGTCATCGTCGTTGCCGTACTTCGGGAAGTCGCCCTCGACCTCGAAGCCGGTGGCAAGACCTGCCTCGTCGCGCACGACCTTGACCTTGGCGTACTTGATGGCGCTCAGGGAGTCGATGACGTGGGAGAAGCCGGCGATGCCGGTGGCAAAGGTGCGGCGGACATCGGTGTCGATGAGGGCCATCTCAGCCTCTTCGTAGTAGTACTTGTCGTGCATATACTGGATGAGGTTCAGCACGTTGACGTACAGGCCGGCCAGCCAGTCCAGCATCTGGACGTACTTGGGCAGAACCTCGTCGTAGTTCAGGTACTCGCCGGTGATGGGGGCGTAGTTGGGGCCGCACTGCTCGTGGCTCTTCTCGTCCACACCGCCGTTGATGGCGTAGAGCAGGCACTTTGCCAGGTTGGCACGTGCGCCGAAGAACTGCATTTCCTTGCCGGTCTGGGTAGCAGACACGCAGCAGCAGATGGAGTAATCGTCGCCCCAGACGGGCTTCATGACGTCGTCGTTCTCGTACTGGACGGAACTGGTGTTGATGGACACCTTGGCGGCGTACTTCTTGAAGTTCTCAGGCAGAGCAGAGGAGTACAGAACGGTCAGGTTCGGCTCCGGTGCAGGGCCCATGTTCTCGAGGGTATGCAGGAAGCGATAGCAGTTCTTGGTGACCATGCTGCGGCCGTCCATGCCGATGCCGCCCACTTCCAGCGTTGCCCAGACGGGGTCGCCGGAGAACAGCTGGTTGTAGCTGGGGATGCGGGCGAACTTGACCATGCGGAACTTCATGACCATGTGGTCGATGAGCTCCTGAGCCTCGCTCTCGGTCAGGATGCCCTTGTCCAGATCGCGCTGGATATAAATATCGAGGAAGGTGGAGATGCGGCCCACGCTCATAGCGGCGCCGTTCTGGGTCTTGATGGCGGCCAGATAGCCGAAGTACAGCCACTGGCAGGCTTCCTTGGCGGTCTTAGCGGGCTGAGAGATGTCGCAGCCGTAAGCCTCGGCCATCTTCTTCATGCCCTTCAGGGCGCTGATCTGACGTGCGATCTCCTCGCGCAGGCGGATGACGTCATCGGTCATGGTGCCGTCGCCGCAGTTGGCGAAGTCTTCCTGCTTGAACTTGATGAGGGCGTCGATGCCGTACAGTGCCACACGGCGGTAGTCGCCGACGATACGGCCGCGGCCATAGGTGTCGGGCAGGCCGGTGATGATGTGGGTGTGGCGGGCGGTCTTCATCTCGGGGGTATAGGCATCGAACACAGCCTGATTGTGGGTGCGGGTGTAGTCGGTGAAGATCTTGTGCAGCTCTTCAGAGGGCTGGTAGCCGTAGGTAGTGCAGGCCTGCTCCGCCATCTTGATGCCGCCATAGGGCATGAATGCACGCTTCAGGGGCTTGTCGGTCTGCAGGCCGACGATCTGCTCAAACTCTTTCAGGCTCTCGTCGATGTAGCCGGGGCCGTATGCGGTCAGACCGCTGACGACCTCGGTCTCCATATCCAGCACGCCGCCCTTGGCACGCTCGGCCTTCTGCAGCTTCTGCAGTGCGCCCCAGAGCTTATCGGTGGCCTCGGTGGGGCCAGCCAGGAAAGACTCGTCGCCGTCATAAGGGGTGTAGTTCTTCTGGATAAAGTCGCGGACGTTGACTTCCTCTTTCCAGATGCGGCCCTCAAAGCCTTCCCACTGTTCAAAATCGATCATTGGAACCTCCTTGCTCCGTTCCTGACGCTCTAACCGATCTGCTTTGCAATAATTAGTTAGAGCAGTCTAACTGTTCCGTCTTAAAAAAGCCGCCGATTGCGGTTTCTGAAAGACAGGGTGGTACAGGGCGCAGAGGTATTTGGATGGCAACCCCTGCGCTGTTTATGAGCCGCTGCAGACAGGCAATCGAGTCCGACAGCAACGGCCTGACACTATAATAACAGTGATTCTCAGAAAAAGCAAGAGGAAACCTGTGGATTTTCTACAAGAGATGGAGGTTTTTGTTATGAAAAATGCTCATGGAGGCCGCCGGAGAAAAATTTTTTGAAAATTTGAAAAACAGGCTTGACAGTCATGACAAACTATGGTATCCTGTTGTCACGGCGAGGTTAGTTAGACCTAACCAAAGCTCCTCCGATTCACTGCAAAGGGATGCCTGCAACTCTCTTTGAGGCGATTCGGTTCCTCCATTCCATTCTCCTATTTATTAAAAAGAGAAAGCGGCTTATGGTTTGCTCCGCTTTCCCTGCGCGCAGCGCGGGGCGCTCTGGTACGGCGCTCTGTGCAAAAAAGTACAAAATGCGGGACACACAGACTTGACCACCTGTGCGCCCCGCTTTTTGTTTTGCAAAGGGAGAGGCATAACGTCGGCGATGACAGATGGAAAGAGCTGTCTCTTGACACCCCGGGTGAGTGTACTATAATAATGTGTGTCGGAAAAACGAGAAAAGTTGTTTTTCTTCGGAACGATAAAATGGGAGGAAATGAATGAAAAAATTAGCGAGGGCCATCGTGAAGATGCGCAGGCTCATCCTCATCGCGGCGGTCCTGCTGCTCATCCCGGCGGCAGTGGGAGCCATCGCCACGCCCATCAACTATGACATCCTTTCTTATCTGCCTCAGGAGCTGGACTCCCGCGTGGGCCAGCTGCTGCTGGAAACAGACTTCCATCTGGCCTCCACCAACATGATCACCGTGGAGGGGATGCCCACCAACGAGCTGCTGGCCATGAAGGCCGAGATCGACGAGGTGCCGGACGTGCTGAACACCTTCTGGCTCAGCGACGTGCTGGACCCGGCGGTGCCGACGGAGATGCTGCCGGCGGATGTCCAGCAGTTTATGTTCGGCAAGAACGACTCCACCATCCTCATCGTCCAGCTGGGCGGCTCCAGCGTCAGCGAGGAGACGATGCAGGCCGTGGCCCAGATCAAGAAGATACTCCGGAAGAATTGCTTCTTCGGCGGCATCAGCGTCATCCTGAGCGACACCAAAGAGCTGGTCATGGGCGAGATGCCCTGGTATGTGCTCTGCGCCGTGGGCGGCTGTCTGCTGGTGCTGTTCCTCTCGCTGGAAAGCTGGCTCACGCCCTTTTTGTTCATGCTGGGGCTGCTCTTCCCGCTGGTCTATAACTTTGGCACGAATATTTTCCTCGGTCAGGTCTGCTTTATCACTGTGTCGCTGGCGGCGGTCTTGCAGCTGGGCGTGACGATGGACTTCTCCATCTTCCTGCTCCACCGCTACGACGAGGAAAAGAAGCTCTGTGCCTCCAACGAAGAGGCCATGGAGAACGCCATCTGTAAGACTATGAGCTCCATCACGGCCTCCAGCCTGACGACCATCGCGGGCTTTCTGGCCCTCTGCGCCATGCAGCTGACGCTGGGCGCAGACCTCGGCATCGTCATGGCAAAGGGCGTGGCGCTGGGCGTCATCTGCACCATCGTCATCCTGCCCTCGCTCATCCTCTTCTTCGATCAGTGGGTGGAAAAATACCGCCACCGCACCTTTATTCCCAAGCTCACCCGCCTGAGCCATTTTGTTTCCAAACACCCGATGCCCGTCGTGGTGGTGTTCGTCCTGCTGATGATCCCCTTCGGGCTGGCCCAGAGCAGGACCGATATTTACTACAACATTTTTGCCGCTCTTCCGCAGGATATGCCCGGCATCGTGGGGACGAACAAGCTGGGCGAAGACTTCGGCATGATGACCAGCCACTTCATCCTCGTGCGGGAGGAGCTGACCGCCTCTCAGGTGTCCGCCCTCTGCGATGAGATCAGGGAGGTGGACGGCATCACCCAGGTGGTGAGCCTCGACTCCATCACCGGCCCGGGCTTTGAGACGGAACTTCTGCCCGACGAGCTGGTGAACATCGTCCAGAACGGCGGTTACAAGCTCATCCTTGCCAATGGCCGTTATAAGTCGGGCAGCGACGCGCTGAACGCGCAGGTGGACGAGCTGGTCCGCCTCGTCAAGGAGGCAGACCCCGAGGGCCTTGTCACCGGCGAGGGTGCCATGATGAAAGACCTTGTGGAGATCGCCGACGAGGACTTCAAAAATGTCAACATCTGGTCCATCGCGGCAGTGCTGGTCATCATCGCGCTGTCCTTCCGCAGCCTGTCGGTGCCGGTGCTGCTGGTGGCCAGCATCGAAGCGGCCATTGCCATCAACATGGGCATCCCATACTTTATCGACGACTCGCTGCCCTTCATCGCCAGCATCGTCATCGGCACCATCCAGCTGGGCGCGACGGTGGACTACTCCATCCTCATGACCACCCGCTACCGCGAAGAGCGGCTGGCCCTCCGCTCGCCCAAGGCGGCGGCACAGCAGGCCCTCGAGCACTGCAGCCAGAGCATCCTGACAAGCGGCCTGACCTTCTTCGCGGCCACCTTCGGCGTCGCGGCCATCAGCAAGGTGGAGCTGCTGAAAAGCATCTGTAGGCTCATCTCCCGGGGTGCGCTCATCAGTATGGTGGTCATCCTGCTGGTGCTGCCCGCCGGCCTGATGCTGCTGGACGGCCTCATCTGCCGCACCACCTACCACTGGCTCAACGCCCCCAACGCTGCAAAGGAGTGAATGCTATGAGAAAAACTCAGAATTTTCTGCGCCGCGCTGGCTCTGCGGCGCTTGCCCTGACCCTGACGGTCAGTCTCTGTCAGCCCGCTTTTGCGGCGACCAAGGCTCCCTTCTCGAAGGATGAGACGGTGTATGCCGTCATGGCAGCGGACGGCTCTGTCACCAAGACCACCGTCAGCGAGCATCTTTACAATGCCGACGGCCTCGCCGGTGTGGAGGACAGGTCCACCCTGAAAAATATTGTGAACACCGAGAGCTTTGCCGAGTACACCCGGAACGGCGATACGCTGGTCTGGAACACCGACGACACCGATGTTTACTACAAGGGCGACACGGACCGTCAGCTGCCCATCTCTGCCAAAGTGACCTACACGCTGGACGGCAGGACCGCCCCGCTCAGCGAGCTTCTGGGCCAGAGCGGCCACCTCGTGCTCACCATCGACCTGACCAACCATGAGACCGGCAAGGTGACTGTGAACGGCAAAGAGCGCACCATCGTCACCCCGCTGGTCACGGCGGTGGGCGTCCTGCTGGGCGAGGATGCCGGCAACGTCAACGCCGTGAACGGCCTGCTGGAAAGTGCGGCCAAGGGCAGCGTGGCGGCCTTCGTCACCCTGCCGGGCGTGAAAGATTCCCTCGACGGCCTGCTTCCCGAACAGGTGAACGGCGTGGCCGAGTACTTACAGGACAGCGTGACCGTGGAGGCCGACGTGGAGTCGCTGACAGCGCCTCAGATCCTGCTGGCCTGTGCGGCGAGCGCCGAGGCACTGGGGCAGGGGGATGAAGTCTTCGACCTCGACAGCCTCAACGATTTGACCGACGGCATCGCGGCGCTGAACGATGCCATGAACCAGCTGCTGGACGGTGCGTCGCAGCTGAAAGCAGGCGCGGCACAGCTTGCCGCCGGTTCGCTGGCTCTGCTGGACGGGGCCAACCGGCTGGACAGCGGCCTCGGCCAGCTGACGGAAGGGCTGGACACCCTGACGTCCAACAACGCCGCCCTGACTTCCGGCGCACAGCAGGTGGCCGACGGCGTGCTGGACTCCGCCAGCCAGACCCTCATGGAGAACGGCCTCATCGACACCCCCATGACGTGGGATACCTATGAAGCCGTCATTGACGACATCCTCTCGCTGGGCGACAAGACGCTGGCGGCAGGCCGCAGAAAGATGGTGCGCACCATCTGGGAGCAGGCTCCGCAGTTCAAGGCCAGCCAGCTGGACATTGCGCTCTACCTCGCGGCCACCAGGACCGACCACGACCTTGAGGCCGCTCTGCGCCTGATGCAGAGCTTTTCGCCCGATTTCATCGTAGGATGGCTGAAAAAGCTCACCGACAGCGACGCCCAGCAGAAGATCCACGACGAGCTGGTCTATCAGACCGCCAACAGCGAGGATATGGCCAGCGTCCGCGCCCTGAAAGAAAATCTGGGCCAGATCCGGTTCTTCGTGTCCAGCGTCGGCCAGTACGCCGACGGCGTGGCTGCGGCCGCTGACGGCGCACACGCCGCCAAGGCCGGAAGCGCTCAGCTGGCCAGCGGCGCATCCGCCCTGTATGACGGTGTGCTCCAGCTCCAGAACGGCACCGACCAGCTCAGCGGCGGCCTCGTGCAGTTCAACGACGAGGGCATTTCTCAGCTCACCGGTGCGCTGGACGCCGACCAGCTCCACGCCCTGCAGACCGTGGTGGAAGAGATGACCGGCCGCCTCGCCGACTACACCAGCTTTGCCGGTGTACCCGAGGGTGCGTCCAGCCGGGTGAAGTTCCTCTACAAGACCGCCGAGACGCCCGCCGAAACGGCTCCGGTGGAGACGGCGGCAGACAACGCTTCGGAGGGTAATTTTTTTGTCCGCCTGTGGCACCGCCTGCTGGCCCTGTTCGGGCTTTGAACCGGTAAGATCATGCCTCCCGCCCCCGGCCTCGGAGCCCAGAATGCTCCCGGCCGGGGGCTTTGTTTGTGCAGCATACTCAAAACAGCGGTTGATTATTTGTGGCAGTTTACAAAAATTGAACGTCCCCTTGACAAATATATAGGGGGGGGGGGGTAAAATAAAATCAAACCAGCCCTTAGCCATAGCAGGGCATGGCGAACAAAGGCTTATTATATGGAGGAACCAGACAAATGAAAATGCTGAAAAAACTGCTGGCCGTTGTGCTGACCGGTGCAATGGCCCTGACCCTTCTCACCGCCTGCGGCGGCAACGCTGTGAATGACAAGAACATTGCGGATGCTCTGAATGACATCGTCAAGAGTTCAGCTGCAGTCGGAGCAATCGAGAATTATACCTTTAAGCCCCGGACAGATGAACAAGCGATGGCAAAAGCTATCGCTGCGTTGTCCGAGGCGGAGTGGAACACAAAGGGGGATGGGGACAATAAATTTTCTGGGCCAGTCATGAAGATTCTTGGGCTCAATGAGGGCGGCAAAAATGAAACAAGCCGCTTTGTTTGGTGCGGAGCAGTTATTGCCGATGAGATCGGAACAACCGGACAGGCTCATAATGCGATGAATAATATTCTGAGCCAAAAAGCTGCGAATGCAGATAAGCTGACAGGCAAAAAGCCCGCAGACATCCGCTACATAGGCACTGCACTTGGTACTCTGACCATTCACGGAAAGCAGACAACGGTGCGCTTCATCGTAGTCACCGCAGATGCTGAGGACCCGGAAAAGACATGACCGTTATCCATAAATAATGACAGCAAGGCCCCGGAGCATATCGCTCCGGGGCCTTGCTGTTTTTGGTTTGGGTCATGGGCGGGGGCAGCTTCTTCGTCCACCTGCTGGCCAGCAGGGTGTTCTTGATGCCAGAAAACGATGACATATCTTTTTCCTCTTTTATTTTACACGAACCAGCGACCCGACCACCTCACAATGTGCGCTGTGGGGGAACATATCCACCGGCGTGAAGCCCTCGGCGCGGTAGCCTTTCTGGGTCAGGAGCGCGAGGTCGCGGGCCATCGTCTCGGGGTTGCAGCTGACGTAGACCACCCGCTTCGGGGCCATGCGGGCCACGCTCTCGAGGAAGGCGGGCGTCGAGCCCTCCCGGGGCGGGTCCATGAAGACGACATCGGCCTTCTGGCCCGCGTCGGCGGCTTCCCGTATCCATGCGGTGGCGTCAGCGGCAAAGAAGCGGGCGTTTTTTACGCCGTTGTGCTTTGCGTTGCCGATGGCGTCCCGGACGGCGTCCCGGTTCACTTCCACGCCCACCACCTGCCGGGCCTTATCGGAGGCCGTCAGGCCGATGGTGCCGATGCCGCAGTAGGCGTCGAGGACGACTTCTTTGCCGGTAAGGTGGGCGGCATCGACGGCCAGCCCGTAGAGCACGGCGGTCTGGACGGGGTTCACCTGATAAAAGCTGCGGGGGCTGAGGGCGTAGGTCTTGCCGCAGAGGGTGTCGAGGATGAAGCCCTTGCCGTAGAGGACTTTTTCGTCCTCGCCCAGAACGACGCTGGTGCGGCGGGGATTGTAGTTCTGTACGACGGTGGTGACGGGGACGCCCCGCTTTTCGGCCTCGGCCAGCAGGGCTTTCACGAAGTTCTTCGCGCCGGGCAGCACGGGCTGGGCCGTGACCAGCACCACCATCACCTGACCGGTGGCGACGCCCCGGCGGAGCAGGCAGTGGCGGAGCAGGCCGGTGCCTTTGTCCTCGTTGAAGGGCTGGTAGCGGCAGGCGTTGGCGGCGGCGCGGACGGCCAGCATCACCTTGTCCAGTACCTCGTCCTGCAGAAGGCAGCTCTCCACCGGCAGCACCTTGTGGGTGCGGGCCGCGTAGATGCCGGAGGTGAGTTTTCCACCGGCGGCGGGGGCAAAGGTGGAAATCACTTTATTGCGGTAGTGGTAGGGGGTTTCCATCCCCCGGATGGGGGCGACAGGGCCGTATTTGCCCAGCAGGGCGCGGACGTCGGCCTCTTTCTTTTTGAGCTGTGCGGCGTATTCGGTGGCCAGCATCGGGCAGCCGCCGCAGTTTTTGGCGCGAAGTTTGCAATCCATACCTATATCCTCCGAATGCTTGACAAAGCAGTAAAAAATCACTATACTACAAATAGAAAAGGCACTGCGACAAGCGGTTGGCCCTTTTGGTTAGGATTCTATGTTACTAGAAAACCGTCACCTGCCGGGGTGGCGGTTTTCGCTTTTTACCTTGATTGTAAATACCAGTCCGAAAACATGGAATGTCAAAGTAATTGGCATATCTCTCACCTCCTTTCGGAAGTGGAGCCAACCGCCTGCCGTATGTGCAGCGCCTTTTCATCTGCTATCTTATCATAATATTTAACAGAATGCAACGCGAAAGCTCCCGTAATAGGGAGCTTTTTGTGTTATAAAGGCGGATGCTCAGCCATAGGGGTCATACAGGTCGTATTCTTCCGATTCGGCGTGCTTTTCGTTCAGCACGGCGATGGCCTGTTCCAGCTCGCTCTGGGAGCAGCCGCTCTCGCTCACCAGCGCCCGCACGGCCTGTGCGAGGTCGCCGCCAAAGACGGTGTCCAGCCGCTGGCGCATGGTGTAGACGCCGTAGGCCCGGCGGGTGACGGTGGGGACGTAGAGGTTGTGGTTCTGCTCTTTGGCGCAGGTGACCCAGCCCTTCTCTTCCAGCCGGTATAAAAAGTTCAGCACGGTGGCGGCGGCCCAGCCTTTTTCGGCCAGACGCGCACCGATGTCCCGCCGCGACACGGGCGGTTTGCAGTCCCACAGGGCCAGAAGCACCTGTTCCTCCGCCGCCGAAAGGGCTTTCAGCCTGTCCGGAATGCCATACATGGGGGCCATCTCTCCTTTATGAGTGAAAAACTTGATTTTACATTTGTCTCAGATACTGCCATTATAGCAAAAATCAGGAAAAAGAACAAGAGCAGAAAACCCAGCAGTCATGCGGCTCTCCACTAGTTGTTTTACAAATGTCTCTGAAAATGTCCTCTGCACGAGGACATTTGTGCGCTTCGTGCGCCCGCCCGGGCTTTGACGGCTCAACTTTGTGCAAAGATGCTCTTGTTTTGCACCCCTCAAAACCATTATACTACGGACAAATCCAGAGCACAACGCCCGAACGGGCCGTCAGATAGAGGAAAAGGAGAGAACACGTCATGGCACGAGTTTATAATTTCAGCGCAGGTCCCAGCATGCTGCCCGAAAAGGTGCTCAAGCAGGCTCAGGCAGAGCTGCTCGAATACGGCGGCAGCGGCCAGAGCGTGATGGAGATGAGCCACCGCAGCAAGTGGTTCGACGCCATCATCACCGACACCGAAGCCACCCTGCGCCGGGTGATGAACATTCCCGATCATTATAAGGTCGGCTTCTTCCAGGGCGGCGCGACCCAGCAGTTCGCCATGGTGCCGCTGAACTTCATGACCACCGGCAAGGCCGACTACATCGTCACCGGCAACTTCTCCAATCTGGCCGCAAAGGAAGCTGCAAAGTTCGGCGAGGCCAAGATCGTCGCGTCCAGCAAGGACAAGAACTTCACCTACATCCCGGACGTGAACGCCATCGACTACGACAAGGATGCAAGCTACATCCACATCTGCCAGAACAACACCATCTTCGGCACCCAGTATGTCGAGGTGCCTCAGGTGGAGGGTGTGCCGCTGGTGGCGGATATGAGCTCCATGATCCTCTCCAAGCCCGTGGATGTCACCAAGTACGGCTGCATCTACTTCGGCGTCCAGAAGAACGTCGCCCCCGCCGGTATGGCCATCGCCATCGTCCGGGACGACCTGCTGGGCCACGCCGCCGACAATGTACCTACCATGATGAACTACACCACCCTGCTGGCCAAGGACAGCATGTACAATACGCCGCCCTGCTGGTGCATCTACATGACCGGTCTGGTGCTCAAGTATCTGGAAAACGACATCGGCGGTCTTGCCAATATGCAGAAGAACAACGAAGCCAAGGCCAAGGTCCTGTACGACTATCTCGATGGTCAGGACTTCTTCAACAATCCTGTGGAGCACCGCTACCGCAGCACCATGAACGTCACCTTCACCAGCCCTGACCCCGACCTCGACAAGAAGTTCTGCGCCGAGGCCGCAGACGCCGGTTTCGTCAACCTGAAGGGCCACCGCCTCGTGGGCGGTATGCGCGCCTCCATCTACAACGCAATGCCGGCCGAGGGCATCGACAAGCTGGTGGACTTCATGGAGAAGTTCCGCAAAGAGAATGCATGAGTTTTTGTGTATAGGAGATAGGAAAGTATGTTCACCATCAAAACCCTGAACGCCATCAGCCCGGTAGGTCTGGCCAAGCTGAACAAAAACCTGTTTGACGTTTCGGTGGACGCCGACGCCCCCGACGGCATCCTTGTCCGCAGCGCCGATCTGCTGAACACCACCTTCAATGACAACCTGCTGGCCATTGCCCGCGCCGGTGCCGGTGTCAACAATATTCCTCTCGACAGGTGCAGTGAGCAGGGCATCGTGGTGTTCAACACGCCCGGTGCCAACGCCAACGCTGTGGCGGAACTGGTCATCGGTATGCTCATCGCGGGCAGCCGCAATGTGGCTGCTGCCGCCCAGTGGACTCAGGGTCTTGCCGGCGACCCCGCCATGGCAAAGAGGGTGGAGAAGGGCAAAAAGCAGTTCGTGGGCAACGAGATCAAGGGCAAGACCCTCGGCGTCATCGGCCTGGGCGCTATCGGTTCCCGCGTCGCCAACTGCGCCATCGAGCTGGGGATGGAGGTCTACGGCTACGACCCCTATATCTCCATTGATGCTGCGTGGAACCTGAGCAGTCAGGTCCACCACTGCGTCAACCTGAATGATATGCTGCCCCTCTGCGACTACATCACCATCCATGTGCCGTATCTGCCCACCACCAAGGACACCATCAATGCCCAGACGCTGGCCCTCTGCAAGGACGGTGTCAGGCTGCTGAACTACGCCCGCGGCGAGCTGGTGAACACCGACGCCCTGCTGGAAGCCCTTGACACCGGCAAAGTGTCCGGCTATATGACCGACTTCCCCACGGAAGCTCTGCTGGGTCGTCCGGGCGTCATCTGCACGCCTCATCTGGGCGCTTCCACCCCGGAGGCCGAGGACAACTGCGCGGTCATGGCCGCCCAGGAGATCAGCGACTACCTCAAGAACGGCAACATCACCCACTCGGTGAACATGCCCGAGGTGCATCAGCCCCGCGCCGGCGGCAAGCGCATCTGCATCATCCACAAGAACGAGCCGGGCATGATCAGCCAGATCACCGCCCTGACCACGGAGGCGGGCCTGAACATCGAGAACATGGTGAACAAGAGCAAGAAGAACATGGCCTACACCATGCTGGATGCCACCGGTGCCGTGAATGATGCACTGGCCGCGAAGCTCTCGGCCATCCCCGCCGTCGTCCGGGTGCGCATCCTGTGATGCTGCGATAAAATTTTCTGAGGCCGCTGCCCTGCCGGGGCGGCGGCCTTTTCGCGAGCGGATACGCTTGAATCCCGTCATTGACCACAGCAGGGATTTGCGGTAAAATTATATCAGCCGGAGTGTCAGCCTGTGCGGCCCGCCCGGCTGAAGATGATGAATACAGGAGGTTTGTCCATATGAAGGCCAAAAGATTGCTTTCGCTGCTTCTCACAGCAGCCCTCATGCTGAGCATGATGACCCCGGTGCTGGCCGCCTCGGCAGAGACCGAATTGCCCCGCGCCTCTCAGACCCGGCTGGAAGAGACGAATGAAGTCGTCTCCATCCGTCTGCAGGCTACCGGCAAGCTGGTCTATGGCTCCCCGTTCGAGCTGTCGGTGGTCACCCGCCCGGCGGACGCGCAGTATATCGGCGTGGTACTGGGCATCAAGGGCGAAGCCAAGGGCTACGTCACCCTCGTGCTCTCCGATAAGCTCCGCACCCTGCTCAAGATGATACCCCTGCCCCGCAAGATGTCCAAGACCCCTGATCAGGTAGAAGAGTTCAATGTCTACGCCTATGTCAAACAGCTCATCGACGGCAACGACGTCAGTGTGCTGCTGGGCGTGGCCGATGAGGTCGTCAAGGTGATGGATACCCTGAAATTCTATATCCCCACCCTGAAAGATATGTCCATGGGCCTGAAGCTCTCTCTCGAGCTCATCCGCCGCTACCTTCCCGAGGGCGCGTTCAGCCGCATCTATCTGGATGAGCAACCCGTGGATTCGGGCAGCTATATCGCGGGTGCCGTGGCGCTGGAATCCGGCGATTTGAACACCGCCGGTGTGGCCATGTTCAAGATAAAGCCCAAGACCGAGGGCGTCCGCCTCTACTGGGCCGAAGACCTGCCCGCCGGGATGACGCTGGCCGAGGCTGAGGCACACAATGTCGGCGCTCTGCTGGAGTCGGACGGCGTGGTGGTCGATAATGCCAAGGTCACCTGTACTTATAAAAAGAAGGGCCTGTTCAGCAGCAAGTCCACGGAGTTCCCGACGCAGCCGGGTATCTACACCCAGACGGCAACAGTCTCCGGCAACTATTCCTGCGAGAAGATCACACGGACCATTGTGATCAATTAACATCAAAAGAAAAACCTCCCGTGCGTCAGCACGGGAGGTTTTTTTCTGTCTTATTTACATCCGGAACCGCCAGCCCCAGCCGCCGCCACAGCAGCAGTTGCAGAGCAGATTGAGCAAGATCATGCTCCAGCACCAGCGCATCAGCCCGCCGGGCTGGGCGTAGGTGGTCTGGGTGCGATAGGTCTGGCCGGGATTCTGCATCCGGCGCAGGTGCATCTGGTACTCGGTGTTATTGGGGTCCAGCTGAACGGCGCGGCGGGCATCCTGCAGCGCGTCGATGCTGTTGCCGAGGCCCTGATTAGCCAGCGAGGAGAGGTAGTACCACCGCGCCGAGCGGCTGTTCATGCCGTCCAGCACCCGGCGGGCCTCCGCGTAGCGGCCATTGGCCACAAAGTTGCGGGCCGCCTGCATCTCAGGGCTGTCAGAGCCGGAGTAGCTGGCCCCGCTCTGCTGCTGGTAGCCGCCAAAACCGAATCCGAAACCAAACGGGTCGAACCCGAAGCCGAAATCGCCCTGCTGCCAGCCGTTCTGGCTGTAGCTCTGGTCGTATCCCTGCTGGTAGCCGCCCTGATAATAACCCTGCTGGCCGTAGCCGTAACCGCCGCCGGGCTGTCCGCCCATCTGGGGGCCGGTGTCGCCCTTGGTGATGGCGTCGTAAGCTGCCTGCACCTCTTTGAAGTGCTCTTCGGCGGTGGGGTCGTTGGGGTTCAGGTCGGGGTGCCAGCGCTTGCACTTGGCACGGTAGGCTTTCTTTATCTCGTCGTCGGTTGCGCCGCGCTGGATGCCCAGCACCTCATAGGGATCTCTCATGGGTCTACTTCCTCACGTCTCTCAGGCCATGCGCGGCCTTTTTGTTCCATACAATATTACAGTCTACAGGACAGTGCCTGCAAAATCAAGACAAAATCCGCCTTTTGGGCGGAATTGGTTACTTTTTTGGGGCCTCTTTGGCCTGTTTGCAGTTGTATTTGAGCCACACGCCGGAATACAGGATGTTCCGCAGAAGGTCCGCGTCCTCTACGCAGGGCAGACGCTCGAAGCTTCTGACGCACCGGGCCAACAGCAGCTCAAAAATTTCCCGCATCTCTTCCTCGTAGCCGGGCTGACGGCTGAGGGTGCGCAGCGGATTGTATGCGCCCTTTTTTTCGTCCCGTGCCAGGTCATCGTAGGCGTCCAGCAGGTAGATGAATTTGCCCAGATGGAAGCCGATGCTCCGCAGCTCCGGCGACCAGTGGTCCTGCTCGTAGTCGAACAGCTCGGCCATCAATTCGCCGAAGCAGCCCGACACAGCATCGAGGTCTTCGCTGCCCTCGGCTTCCAGCTGAGCCAGCCGGTCGAGGCAGGTGCGGATGGCATTGCACTGTCGGGGCCAGCGCTGTGCGACGGTCTGAGCAGGGGAGTCCAGCAGCTTTTCGAAGCCGAGGCCCAGCAGGCTGCGGTCGTCGTTCCATTTATCGGCGGCGTTATAGTAGTGGAGCGCCACGCTCATATCGGCGCAGTAGTCGGTGGGGCCGCTGTGCCGCCAATTTATCTTCCGGATGGGGTGGATGGGGCAGTGGCCGCTGCCGGTGATGCACTCGCTCTCACCCTCGTAGAGGCTGGAAAGCAGCAGATCCAGAAACGTCAGATCGTAACTCAGCGTCAGACGGCCCCGCAGGCCGTGGAGCGCACCGATGCGGCGGCAGAGGCCGCAGTAGGCCGTGCGGTAGCGGGCCTTGGCCTCGTCGTCCAGCGCGGCCTGATTCGGGATGACATATCCAAACATACGTTAGCTCTTCTTGATGAACTGGGTGCCGCAGCGGGGGCAGGAGATCTGGATGCGGCCCCGGCCCCGGGGAACGCGCAGCTTCTGGCGGCACTGGGGGCAGCGGTAATAGTGGTAGAGTTTGCGGTTGTCCCACTGGTCCCTCAGGCCGCTGAACTTATTGCGGATGCGGTCCTTCACGGCGTAGTATTTATAATTTTCTTCGGTGCGCTTGGAGATGTTGCGGCTGAACATCCGGTAGTAGCACAGGCCCAGCAGCACCACGCCGACGTACAGCAGCAGCGGCAGACGGGTGAGGATATAGACCAGGATCAGCACGAGAGAGGCGATGTTCAAAAACTGGTTCAGACCATCGGTGCCGTAGCGGCCTATCATGAACTGGCGTATCTTTTCTTTCATAAACATCCTTCCTCATAAAAGAGGGGCGGGTGCGCCGCCCTTCTGTGTTTTTCTGCTTTCAGGATACCATGCAACCATGAGAAAATTTTGAACAGAGTGCAAACCTATCGTAAAGAGACGGCATTTAAGGGCCGCTCACTCCTCCCGGCAGCGGATGGTGAGGGAAACTTCGGTGTCCAGGGCACCCTCCATCCGGCAGTGGAGCCTGGCCGGGCCGGCCTCGCCGGTGGTGGCGAGATAGGTGCCTGCCATGCCGCCCCGCAGAGGGACGACGCTGGGGCCGAGGATGCGCAGCGGCCCCTCTACGCTCAGCTGAACGGCCTCACCACAATAGGGCAGGAGGTTGCCGTTCTGGTCGATGGCCCGCAGGCTCACGGCGGCACAGTCCCAGGTGGGGCCGTCGGTCAGGATGGGATTGTGGACGGTGCATTCCAGCCGGACGCTCTGCACCGGCTCCTTCACGACGGTGCGGACGGCCCGGCCATGCCACACGGCCTCGAAGCGGTAGACGGCAGCGGGGCTGCCCAGCACGCCGATATATTTGTAGTAAAGCTGCACCAGCTCGTTCCAGCTCAGGCGTAGCGAGTACATCCGCGCCCGGGACAGGGGCGAAAGCTCCATGGCGTCCCGGCGCATCTCGTTGAGGATGGCGGCCACCTGCGGCGCGGCAGTGCGGTCGATGCCCTCGTATTTCTCCAGCAGCAGGCCCACGAAATCGTGGATCTCGATGGGCGGGTGGGGCAGAGCCGCAAAGCGGCCCCGGCGGTCGGGGGTGAACTCGGCTACGAAGTCGTTGTCCCGGTAGAGCCGCAGGCTCTCGGCGTTGGTGAACGCCCAGCACGCCCCCGCAAAGCCGCCCGGATGGTCGCCCAGCGCCATGCTGGATGAAATTTCGAGCACGATGTCGGAAGGGGAGCGGGGCGTCTTCTGGCTGGCGTAGACGGCGGCAGAAAGCTTCGGGCTGCGGAACATATCCATCACACCCTGATAGCTGATGCGGTCGCCGCTGCCGAATTCGCGGTGGGTGTTGTAGTCGGTCATGCACCAGCCGAAGCTGCCCGCCACGCCCTGCTGAGCGATGGTGTCGTTGAGGACGGCGGCGTAGCGCAGGGCCTGCGCCAGGCGGTGGGGCTCGTCGTCGAAGGACTTGGCCGGGAACTGGGCGCCCTCGAACTCGCTGATGAGATAGCCTTTCCGGGTGTCGGGGGTGACGGCGGTGCGGGCCTCGCACCCGACGCCGCGCCCGTGGTAGGAGTAGTCCGTGTAGGCGTATACATCTTCCAGAAGCTGGCTGCGGCGAGTGCTGCGGGTACCGGCCGTGGGGCGGGTGGGGTCGAGGCGGCGGACCGTCTCGTTGGTGCGCTTATAAAAGCTCTCGTCGTCGGCGCTGCCGCTGACCCGCACGCCCCACAAAAAGATGCTGGGGTGGCTGCGGCACTGGCAGACCATCTCGCGGCAGTTCTGCAGAGCCTGCGCTTTCCAGATGTCGTCGCCGACGTGCTGCCAGCCGGGCATCTCCACAAAGACCAAAAGGCCCAGCTCGTCGCAGGCATCGAGGAAGGCGGGGCTGGGGGGCGTGGTGAGGCGCACGGCGTTGCAGCCCAGCTGCTTTTTCAGGAGCTGAGCGTCCAGCCGCTGGATGCTGTCGGGCATGGCATAGCCCTGATAGGCGTAGCTCTGGCGGCGGTTGAGGCCCCGCAGCTCCACCCGCTGGCCGTTGAGGTAAAGCCCGCCTGCCACGAACTGCAGGGTGCGGAAGCCGAACCGGCAGCTTTTCTCGTCCAGCACCCGGTCGGGCAGGCCGCCGGTGCCGGGACGGATGAGCCGGACGGTCAGGGTGTAGAGGGTGGGGTGCTCGATGCTCCACGGATGGACGCTGTTCAGTGCGCCGGTGATGGGCAGCGACAGCTCGCCGGTGTAGAACGCCCGGCTGCCCGAGGGGCTGCGGATCTCGGCCTGTAACGTGCAGCCCACCGTCTCGCCCACGGTGGCCGTGTAGATGCGGAAATCGCCCTCGGCCTTCGTCTCGATGAAGATGTCCCGCAGGTAGGCGGGCTCTTTCACGTCGAGGCAGACGGCGCGGCAGATGCCGCCGTAGGTCAGAAAGTCCATCTGCCCGCCGAAGGGCGGGATGTTCAAATCTTCGCGGCTGTCGCAGCGGACAGCCACCACGTTCTTCTGGCCCAGATGGAGAGCACTGGTCAGATCGACGGTAAAAGCGGTGTAGCCGCAGCTGTGGTGGAACACCCGCCGCCCGTTGCAGAACACCGTGGCGTCATGGGCCACGGCTCCGAAGGTGAGCAGAACGGTGCGGCCCTCCCATTCTTTGGGCGCAAAAAACTCCCGCCGGTAGCCCGAAAGCTTCTGGTAGTCGTTCTCGTTGCAGTAATTGTAGGGCAGGGCCTTGACCGTGTGGGGCAGGCGCACCGGCTCAAGGGTCAGCTCCGGGCATTCCGGCCGCACGATGGCGGGGTCAAAGACCGGGGTGAAGAGCCAGCCGTCGTTCCAATCGTAGTGTTCCATGGCAAATGTTCTCCGTGGCAAAATACTTTAGTTCCTATGCTACCACAAAGTTATGAACGAAAAAAGAATCCGGGCCGGATTTTATCGGTTTCTGAATAAAATTTCAGAAAGAAAGGGCCGCGTTCCCGCCGGGAACGCGGCCCTTCTTTGAAAAAGCTCAGCGGATAAAGTTGGTCATGGGTCTGCGGGGATTCTCCGGGTGCTGGATGCCTGCGGCTTTGCCGGCCTCGATGCACCGGAGCAGCCAGGCCATGTTGCGGCCCAGCTCCTGCATGACGGCGCAGCCCTCGGCGTCCTGCAGCACCTGCTCGGGGTTCGAGCCGTGGACCATGGGCCAGTAGGAGCCGCTCACCAGCGGCATATGGAAGAACTCGGGGTACTTCACCAGCTGGTCGAGGGTGCTGGTGGTGCCGGCGCGGCGGGCCGAGCAGCAGATGGCGGCGGGCTTATAGGCCAGATACCTGCCGCCCGCGTAGGCGAGACGGTCCATGAAGCTGGTCATGTTGCCGGAGGCGGAAGCGTAATGCACCGGCGTGCCGAAGACGAAGGCGTCGGCAGTCTTGGCTTTCTCGATGGCCTCGTTGACTACGCCGCCGAAGACGCAGCCCTTGCCGGCGGCACAGCCGCCGCAGCCGATGCAGCCGCCCACGGGCTTTGTGCCGACGTTCAGGATCTCCGTCTCGATGCCGGCGGCGTTCAGCTCCCCGGCGATGAGGCTCAGTGCGGTATAGGTGCAGCCCTTCTCGTGGGGGCTGCCGTTGATGAGCAGGACTTTCATGATAAATACTCTCCTTTTGTACGCCCGAAAAAGCGGCGTTCTGGTATGATTTTAGCACATTCATGACCGTAACGCAACGAATCATGACGCTGCCCTTGACAAAGACCGGCGGTATGACGATAATATGAAGTTACGATAACAGGAAAGACCCGAAGGAGGCCAAAACCATGCGAGTCATTGCAGGAGAAGCCCGCGGCAGACGGCTGGAAGCGCTGCCCGGCACGGATATTACCCGCCCCACCCTCGATCAGGTGAAGGAGGCGATGTTCAGCATCGTCCAGTTCGACCTGCCCGGAGCCCGTGTGCTGGACCTGTACGCAGGCAGCGGCCAGCTGGGCATTGAGGCGCTGAGCCGGGGCGCTGCCCGGTGCGTGTTCCTGGACGAGAACCGCGAGGCCGTGAACATCGTCATGAAGAACTGCAAGAACTGCGGCGTCTTCGACCGCAGCCGCGTCAACATCGGCGAAGCGGCCCGCTTCCTCTCGGCCTGCCGGGAGCAGTTCGATCTGGTGCTGCTGGACCCGCCCTTCCACAACGGCACGCTGGAAAATATCCTCCCCATCGTGGACAAGTGCGTCGCCCCCGGCGGCATCGTCATCTGCGAGAGCGAGACGAAACTCGTCCTCCCCGCCGAAGTGGGCGGCTTACAGCTGAAGAAGCAGTATAAGTACGGCAAAGTCCTGCTCTGGAAATATGTGAGACCCATGGCAGACGCCGCAGAGGAAGAAGGAGAAGCGTGATGAACGTCAACGAGCTTTTGGATACCATCGAAGACCTGCTGGAAGAGAGCACCGGAATGCCCCTTTCGGGCGGCAAGCGCATCGTGGATGTGGAACAAATTCGGGACTATCTCGATGACATCCGCGCAAACCTCCCCGTGGAGCTGCGTCAGGCCCAGTCCATCGTCAGCGACCGCGCCCAGCTCATCGAGTCGGCCAACGCGCAGGCACAGGCCATCGTCAAGAAGGCAGAAGAGCGCGCCCGCATCCTCGTGAGCGAGGCCGAGATCGTCCGCGCCGCCCAGCAGCGTGCGTCCGAGATCGTCTCCGCTGCCCAGACCGAGGCCCGCACCGTCCGCCAGACGGTCACGGATTACTGCGATAATATGCTGAAAACCACCGAGGAGACGATGTCTGAGAACGCCGCCCAGGTGAAAAATGTCCGCGCGAACCTGCGCCAGAACCCCCGCCGCGGCGCGTGATGGGCCGCTCCTGACCTGAATCCAGTCCCCTGCGAGTAAAAATGACGATTCGCAGGGGCTTTTTTTGTAACATTTTGTAGGAAAAAAGCGCAGGAAAAAACTTGCATTCGGCGTTTCGATTTGCTAAAATAAAATAGAGTCGTCAGGTATCTTGACAGAGCAGAAAAGGGGACAAACTCCCCGGGAGATGTCCGGCGTATCGGACGGCTCGGAACACGAAACGAAAGGAGGCTGGGCGCGATGACTCAGACAGAAGATTTGGCACAGTTCGACCCGGCCTCGTTTGAGCATATCCCCGTGCTTCTGAACGAGTGCCTCGACGGACTGAACATCGACCCGGCAGGCACCTATCTCGACGGCACGGCGGGCGGCGCGGGGCACTCCCGCCAGATCGCCCTCCGGCTGGACGGCGCAAAAGGCGGGCGGCTCGTCTCCCTCGACCAGGACCCCGACGCGGTGCAGACCGCCAGGGCGCGGCTGGCCGGGCTCCCGGCCACGGTGGTGCAGATAAACTTCCGCTACGCCGGACAAGCCCTCGAGAGCCTCGGCATCGAGAAGATAAACGGTGCGCTGCTGGACCTCGGCGTTTCCAGCCATCAGCTGGACGACGCGGCCCGGGGCTTTTCGTACCGGGCAGACGCCCCGCTGGATATGCGGATGAGCCAGCAGGGGGAGACGGCGGCAGACCTCGTGAACACCGCCAGCCGGGAAGAGCTCTCCCGCATCCTGCGGGACTACGGCGAAGAGCCCTATGCCTGGCAGATCGCCGGCCACATCGTGGAGGCCCGCGAGACGGCCCCCATCGAGACGACGTTGCAGCTGGCCGACATCGTGGCCGGCGCCATGCCGCCTGCGGAGCGGCGCAAGAACAAGAATCCCTCGCGGCGCACGTTTCAGGCGCTGCGTATCGCGGTCAACCACGAGCTGGACGCTCTGGAGGAAGGTCTGGATACCATCTTCGACCACCTCGCCCCGGGCGGAAGGCTGTGTGTGATCACCTTCCATTCGCTGGAAGACCGGCTGGTGAAAAATAAGTTCCGCCGCTGGTCCACCGCCTGCACCTGCCCGCCGGAGTTCCCGGTCTGCGTCTGCGGCGGCAAGGCGAAGGCAAAGCTCATTACCCGGAAGCCCATCGAGGCCGACAAGCAGGAACTGGAGGAGAACCGGCGCAGCCGTTCTGCTCATCTGCGCGTTTTGGAGAAACTCTGAGCCGGATAAGATGCCGCTCAGTGTAAGAGGAGGAGATCAACTATGGGTCAGCCAGCTTATGATATGTCGTCTGAGGTGCGTCGCAGAAAAGCGCCTCAGACCCAGCGCAAGGTCGCACTGCGGGTGGAAAAGGGCGGCAAACGCCGTCTCAGCCCGTTCCAGGCGGCCATGCAGCACGCACTTCAACTGATTTCGATGGCGCTGCTGGCAGGCTTTGCGGTAAGCCTGCTGTGGAGCGAGGCCCAGCTGGTGGAGGTCAACGACCAGATCCAGAAGGCCAAAGCGGAACTCGTGAGCGAGCAGAGCCAGTACACCTACTATAACAGTGTCCTCAACAGCAAGACCAACATCACCAGCGTGGAAGAAGTGGCCGGGCGGCTGGGCCTCATGAAGATGGACCAGAGCCAGCTCACCTACATCCGCCTCGACAGCGACAGCGTACTGGTGCGCAGGGAGTCGGCTGTCCACCAGTGGACGGATTTCCTGCACGACGGTGCCATGACCATTCTGGCTTCCGTCCGCAGCGCAAAATAAGCAAACAGACAGAAAAGCGTGCGGCAGCGCACGCTTTTCTGGTTTCTGCAGGAGAATACCATGCAAAACAAGCCCTCCAACGACCAGCATAAGAGCATCTACTACCGCCTCCGCCGCAGCGACCCGCACGAGCGCCTCAGTGCGCGGCTGCGGCATTTCAGCTTCGGCGCGGCGGTATTTTTTGTAGTGGCGGCTGCGGGCATCGTCACCCACAGCCTGTATAACATCCAGATAAAACAGGGCGCGACCTTCCGCCAGTATGCGGCCCAGCAGCAGCTGCTGGACAGCACCATCCAGGCCACCCGCGGCGAGATCTACGATGCCTCCGGCATCACGCTGGCGTCCACCAGCGTAGTATGGACCATCTGGGCCGACCCCAGCTACAGCACGGCCCTCTTCACCAGCCAGACCGTCGAGGAGACGGGGGAGGCTGTCAAGACCGTGGACGAGACGACGCTGGCCGATGTGAGCCGCCAGCTCACCCTGCGGCTGCTCTCCGGCGACGGCGAGAGTCTGGACAGCGTAGATACCTCCTCGGCGGAATATCAGACCCAGTACCAGACCGTGCATGATGCGCTGGCCCAAAACGGCTCGTCCTATCAGGTGCTGGCCACCAAGGTGAACAACGCCGTCAAGCTCTCCATCGAGAAATACATCAGCGAATATAATAAAAATCACGCCAAAGCCAAGACTCTGGAAGACGGCACCGTCATCAAGAAGGGCCGTGTCTCCGTCTCTTCGTCCAAGAGTTTCCAGCGCGACTACCCCTACGGTGCGTTCGCCGCATCGGTGCTGGGCTTCTGCAACGGCGACGGCGAGGGCTTCTACGGCCTCGAAAAATCCTACAATGATACCCTCGCGGGCGTCAATGGCCGCACCATCACCCTCCGCAATGCCTACGGCAACGCCATCGCCGACGCCAACGCCACCACTTACGCCGCCAAGGACGGCTCCAATCTGGTGCTGTCGCTGGACGTCAATGTGCAGGAGGTCGTGGAGCGCTACCTCAACGAGGCCATCTACGCCAACACGGTCGAGAACCGCGGCGCAGCCATCGTCATGAACGTCAAGACCGGTGCCATCCTTGCCATGGCCTCGAAGCCTGACTTCGACCCCAACGCTCCGCTGGATTTCAGCGAGAATCTGGCCTATCTGAATGAGCAGGTGAACGCCGAGCCGGAGATCTACACCATCTACAAGAAAGACGCCAATGGCAACTATCTCCGGGATGAGGAGGGCAAGAAGATACCGGAAGAAGACCCTGACTACACCGGAACCTACCGCGACATCCAGTGGAAGAACAAGACCATCACCGAGCTGTACTACCCCGGAAGCGTCTTCAAAGTCATCACGGCCGCCATGGGCGTGGACTCGGGCAAGGCCACCTATTACACCACCTTCAACTGCTCCGGTGCCTATGGCGTGGCAAAAGAGACGTACCACTGCGCCGGTAAGAAGGCCCACGGCGTCCAGAACCTCGCCGAGGCCCTCCGGAACAGCTGCAACATCTACTTCATCCAGCTGGGTCAGCGGCTGGGTCCCAGCGTCTTCTACGACTACTTCGACGCTTTCGGCTTCACCGAGCGCACCGGCGTGGACCTGCCCAACGAGACGGGCATGATGAAGTATTACACCAAGAGCCAGCTGGGCGAGGTCGAGCTTTCGTCTTCCGCCTTCGGTCAGGCAATGGCCGTGACCCCGCTGCAGGTCTGCACCGCCGTCTCGGCAGCCGTCAACGGCGGCTACCTCGTCACCCCTCATGTGGTGGATAAGATAACCGACCAGAACGGCAACGTCGTCGAGGAGATCGGCGCGAACGTCCGCCGCCAGGTCATCAGCAAGAGCGCCAGCGAGACCATCCGCCAGATCATGGAGTATGAGGTGGGCGACGGCACCACCACCGGCGGCGGCTCCAACGCCTACGTCGCGGGCTACCGCATCGGCGGCAAGTCCGGTACGTCCGAGCAGCTGAACATGGAGCGCCGCGCCGACGGCGACTACAAGAAGGTCGCCTCCTTTGCCGCCGTCCTGCCCGCCAACGACCCCGAAATTCTGGTCTACGTCATGCTGGACGACCCCAACAACGCCCACACCGACTATTCGTCCATCCTGGCTGCGCCTGTGGTCGGCAACATCATCAGTGAGATAGCCCCCTATCTGGGCATTGCCACCGACGGCATCGACCGCAGCCAGAACACCGTCAAGGTGCCGAACCTCGTGGGCAAGGAGTGGAGCAATGCGCAGGTCTCCCTGAATACCAAGGGCCTCAAGCATCAGCTCGTGGAGAGCGAGAGCGACCAGACCGCCGCCGTCGTCACCTACCAGTACCCCCACGCGGGCGTAACGGTGGACAGCGGCACCACCATCTATCTTTACACCGATACCTATTCCGGCAGCCACACGGAAGTGCCGGACGTCAGCGGCAAGAGCGCCGACTTTGCCCGCCAGATGCTGACCGCCGCCGGCCTGAACTGTCAGGTGGCGGGGGACAGCGCCGGTACCGTGCAGAGCCAGAGCGAAGCCGCCGGCTCCAGCGTCCAGAAGGGTACCGTCGTCACCATCACTTGCGGATAAGGAGATTTGTTATGGAAAAAATCGCAGCAGACCTGCTTTTGAAGGGCCTTGCCCCCGAGGGCTTCGCCGACAGCCAGCCCATCGGCCTCGTGACCACCGACAGCCGCGAGGTCTGCCCCGGCTGCATCTTTGTGGCTTTCCCCGGTGAGCGCTTCGACGGCCACGATTTCGCGGCCAAGGCGCTGGAAGAGGGCGCGGCCTATGTCGTCCTCAACCATCCGGTGGATGGTGTCCCGGCTGAACGGGCGGTGATCAGCCCCGACAGCTACCATGCCATGATGGTCATGGGCGCAAACTACCGCAGCCAGTTCCACCCGAAAGTAGTGGGCGTCACCGGCAGCGTGGGCAAGACCACCACCAAGCAGATGACCTACGCCGCCATCGCGGGCTTTGGCAATACCATCAAGACCGAGGGCAACCAGAACAATGAGCTGGGCCTGCCCCGTACCATGTTCCGCATCGGCAGGGATACGGAGTACGCTGTCGTGGAGATGGGCATGAGCCACGCCGGTGAGATCGAGCGTCTGGCAAAGTGCGCCCGCCCCGATGTGGGCATCATCACCTGCATCGGCGTGTCCCACATCGGCAATCTGGGCAGTCAGGAGAACATCTGCAAGGCGAAGCTGGAGATCTGCGCCGGCCTTGCCGAGGGTTCGCCCCTCGTGCTCAACGGCGACGACCCCTTCCTGCGCAAAGCTGTTCTGCCCGCCCATGTCCGGCCCGTGTGGTTCAGCCTCGGCGACGAGAATGCCGACGTCTGCGCCCTCGATGTCCGGCAGGAGGGCGACGGCATGGCCTTCACCCTCTGTGATAAAAATGCAGGCCGCTATGAGGTGACGATCCCGGCGATGGGACGTCACAATGTGGCGAATGCGCTGGCCGCTTACGCCGCCGCCACCCGTCTGGGCCTCGCGCCCGAGGGCGTCATCGCGGGTCTGGCCGATTTCGAGCAGACCGGTATGCGCCAGAAGGTGGTCCATGCAGGCAGCATGGACGTCATCGAGGACTGCTACAACGCCAACCCCGACAGCATGAAGGCTGCGCTGGCGATGTTCAAAGAGTACCCCTGCAAGCGCCGCTTCGCTCTGCTGGGCGATATGCTGGAACTGGGCGGGATGAGCGCGCCAGCCCATGAAGAGCTGGGCCGTCAGGCCGCAGAGGCCGGGCTGACCGCCCTTGTCACCTACGGCCCCGAGGCCGCACGGACGGCAAAGGCTGCAAAGGACGCGGGCCTCGCCGACGTCGTCCACGCCGAGGATTACCAGCAGGCTGCAGACGCTCTGCTGGCCCGGATGGCCCCGGGCGACGCTCTGCTGGTGAAGGCCAGCCGGGGCATGGCACTGGAAAAGGCGCTGGCCCTGTTTTATCCCGTCTGCGCAAAGTAAAATACTTGGAGTATCGTTATTATGATTCGTTTTGCCTTGATCGTCGCCTCAACGCTGGGGTTCGTCCTCACGGCGGCGCTCGGGAATTTGATGACGCCGCTGCTGCGGGCGTTCCGCGTCCGGCAGGAGGAAAATGAGCCGCCCACGATGGGCGGGCTCTGCCTGATGGTGGGAACGCTGGCGGCGGTAGGCGTCGGCTGGACAGCGGCCTGTGTCGCCCAGCCGGAGCTGCTGGGGACCGAGAGCCTGCTGACCACCCGGCTGCTCATCGCCCTGTCCGGGGCGCTCTGCTTCGGGGCCGTGGGCCTGGCGGACGATCTGGTCCGGCTGCGGCATCGGTCGCCGCTGGGGCTGCGCCGCCCGGTGCGGCTGGCATTGGAAGCGGCCTCCGGCGCGCTGGTGCTGGCCCTGCTGGGGCTGAAC
>OODN01000127.1_pt1 | contig 69015 bp, 81 predicted proteins | sample 1671651 | NCBI WGS metagenome assembly OODN01 (sample SAMN06348178, study PRJEB24527) | human gut metagenome | biome: human gut; feature: ankylosing spondylitis patient; material: feces | host: Homo sapiens | place: China | collected 2015-10 | reverse complement strand
ATGACGATATCAATAGTAGTTACCTTTTCACCAGCATCTTTCAATAATTTAATATCGAAGTCTTTACTGTTAGTAACTGTTACCATGACAGTATCATCAAGGCCAGCTTTCTTGATTGCCGGGTCCCAGAATTCCATTAATTCGTCACCTTTGTTAAAGTGTTGATCCTTATCAAAGTAACTAATGAATCCAGTACCACGAAGCTTAACAGTATCAATACCAACGTGGATCAGTAACATAATACCATTGTCAGATTCAAGCCCGATTGCGTGACGAGTAGAGAAAGTTGCTCGTACTGTTCCGCTAAATGGAGCAATTACTTTACCATCAGATGGTTTTATAGCGAATCCTTTACCCATGTTCCCAGAAGCAAAGTTTTCATCGTTAACGTCTTTTAAGTTAACAAGTGTACCGGCAACTGGTGATGTAATATCAGTAACGCCAGGTTGTGGGGTAGAAACAGATACTGTTTGAGGGTTGTCGCTGTCAGCATCTTCAAGGTGATCTCCCCAAGTCTTTTCAAGTTCAGCAACGATCTTGGCGTGCATCTTTTCATCAAGTTTAACCTTTTTTGCAAAGATAAATACACTAATGAGGATCAAGATAGCAGGGGCTAGGAACATTACTAGCTTAAACTTAGCAGCACCTGCAGCAGTAACTGTTGCTGCAGTGGCACCAGCAGTCATTCCAGCAATAATAGTAGTTGGTCCAATAATCCATCCAGAAACAGCACCAGCGAACTTATCTAGCAGTGGACGAACTGATAATGTAAGTGATTCGTCACGGTGTCCTAATTTTAATTGACCATATTCAACAGAATCAGTAATAGTCATTAAAACAACTAAAAATACTAATGGTTGTGGAATGAAGAATAATTCTGCACCAACTAAAACTAAAATGAGTGATTTACCAGCAAATGCAAAGATTAATAAGCCAAGGAAAAGTACTGAAACTGACCCGTAAAATAATTTACGCCGACTAATTTTACCAGTAAAGAGAGGGAAAGTAAGAACTGAAATAACACCAATAACAGTGTTTAATCCACCTAGAATAGAGAAAGCCTTTGAATCACCTAAAATATAAGTAAAGTAGTAAAGCTCCATACTGTTAACTAATGTGATTCCTGTTGTATAGAATAGATATGAGAGAGCTATAGCGAATAATTGGTCATTTTTGACAAGAATTTTATAAACGTCTTTTAGTTTAGTTTGTTCTTTGTTTTCACGAAGCAATGACTTTTCTTCATGAGTACCAAGCCCGACACCAACAGCAGTAATAGCAGCAACAGCAGCGGCAATTGCAGCAAAAATAAACCAACCACGATCATCACCGGTACCGCCATTTTGATTTGCTGAGAAGAATAAAACCATTGGCATAATAACAAAACCAACAATATTTCCTCCAACAGTAGAACCAACCCGCGCAAAAGTAGCTATTTTATCACGTTCATGTGAATCAAATGATAGCGCAGGAATCATTGACCAAAAGGCAACATCATTAAATGAATAGAAGATATCCATAATGATATATAAAATAGCAAAGATCAATAGGTATAGGTAAGGATTAGAAAGACTTAAACCGCCCATTGGGGTGAATAAGATGGCTAAAATAATTGCTGAAATGATTCCACCACCGACAACCCACGGCTTAAATTTACCCCAACGTGTGTTAGTACGATCAATTGCGTTTCCAATTAATGGGTCAACTAACAACTCCACAATTCGTAATACAGCGATAATTGATGTAACCCATAGAACCATGTGATTGTTGAATGCTTTGTTACTAGAATTGAATAAGTGTCCAGTAACATACATAATGAAATACGTTGAAAGTAAAGCATAAAAGACATCATGCCCGAAGGCTCCCATTGAATAGGCAAAACGGGAACGGGCAACATGCTGTTTACTTTTTGCAGTATCGATTTTTGTATCCATGTTAACTCCCCTTTTCTACAACAACATATAATAATATCTTACACGAATAATGGTAAGCGTTTTCATAGAAAAAGTCAATGCAATTTTAGTAAAGTTTTACGAAAAAGGAAGTAATATCAAAATAATTATTGGTTGAAAGCGATTACTATAACTTGGGCCTGAATAGTTTCTAACCCATCAGCATTTAAAATTAATATACTTATTTACAAGGCGTTTATTTGCATGAAGATCGTTGACAAGAAAATCATGGATTGATGTAATGTTTATTCCAGCATGACGTAAATGGAGGATTGTCATCGTAATTGCTAACTGTTCTGTTTTAGCAGCCGAAAGAGTAGTAGGGGCTGTTTCGATGACACCTTGGTAATAGCCGCTCATAAATGTTTTATTCATTATACTCACCTCTATGCTAATCAAACCACGTTTTTATTTTCTTGTTAAGAAATTTAAAATAAAAAACGACCGAGAATAGATCCCAGTCGTTAAATCAAAATTTATTTGATTATTGTTCTTCGTACCAGCTGTAGTGGAAGTTACCAGGACGGTCAGTACGTTCGTAAGTGTGAGCACCGAAGTAATCACGTTGAGCTTGAAGCAAGTTAGCAGGAAGCACTTCTGAACGGTATGAGTCGTAGTAACTGATAGCAGCACTAAGTGAAGGAACAGGAATACCAGCCTTAACAGCAAGAGTAACAACGTCACGAGTTGCCTTTTGGTACTTCTTAGCAATATCCTTGAAGTAATCATCAAGAAGCAAGTTCTTCAAGTCTGGGTTCTTAGTGAAGGCATCAGTAATGTTTTGTAAGAATTGTGCACGAATAATGCATCCTGCACGCCAGATTTGAGCCAATTCACCATACTTAAGGTTCCAGTCGTAACGTTCGGAGTCGATCCGCATTTGTTCGAAACCTTGTGCGTAACTCATAAGCTTACCGAAGTAAAGAGCTTGACGTACCTTTTCAATCATTTCCTTCTTGTCGTCGATTGAAATAGCTTCAGTTTCAACAGGCAATTCCTTGCTTGCTTGTACACGTTCGTCCTTCATCATTGAAATGTAACGAGCGTAAACAGCTTCTGTAATAACTGATTGAGGAGCACCACCATCAAGGGCAGTCATTGAACTCCACTTACCAGTACCCTTGTTGGCACCACGGTCAAGGATCATGTCAACAATAGGCTTGTTCTTGTCGTCACCAAGGTCATCCTTACGAGTAAGGATATCAGCAGTAATATCAACAAGGTAACTGCTTAATTCACCCTTGTTCCATTCAGCAAAGGTCTTAGCAATGTCATCAACAGGCATCTTTAATACGTTACGCATGATGTTGTAACTTTCGTCGATTAATTCTTCATCACCGTATTCGATACCGTTGTGAACCATCTTAACATAGTGACCAGCACCATTTGGTCCAATGTAAGCAACACATGGCTTGCCATCTTCTTCAGCCTTAGCAGCAATCTTAGTAAGGATTGGAGCAACTAAGTCATAAGCTTCTTTTTGACCACCTGGCATAAGTGAAGGACCGTGAAGGGCACCTAATTCACCACCGGAAACACCCATTCCGATGAAGTTGATACCAGACTTGTCTAACTTAGCGTTACGAGCCATAGTATCGTGGAAGTTAGTGTTACCACCATCGATTAAAACATCACCCTTGTCAAGTAATGGCAATAATTCGTCGATAAGAGCATCAGTTGGCTTACCGGCCTTAACCATCATAAGAATCCGACGAGGCTTTTCTAGTGAGTCTACGAATTCCTTAACAGTGTAGCTAGGTACTAACTTCTTATCGCTGTGGTCACGCATCATATCGTCAGTACGGTTACGGTGACGGTTGTATACACCAACCGTGAAGCCACGACTTTCGATGTTTAGTGCAAGGTTCTTACCCATAACAGCTAAACCAACAACACCAATTTGTGCTTTTTGATCAGACATTAAAGTCACTCTCCTCAATACTTATGTAATATAATTCACAACCTCGATTATAACAAAAATTAAAGATAGTGCAAACGCTAAATATCAATTTTTATTATAAAAAAATAATTTACAGCAAGAATGCTATAAATTACTTTTATTAACTAATGATTTAAACGATAAACCCACTTACGTCCATCACGAGCCAAGAGTTCGTCAGAAGCTGCTGGACCCATGGAACCAGGAGTGTAGTTAGGGAATTGTGGCTTTTCGATGTCCCAGAGGTTCCGAATAACATCAACGAACTTCCATGCATAAGCAATTTCAGCCCATGAGGCAAAGTTTGTGTGGTCACCTTCAAGTGCATCATGGAAAAGACGTTCATATGGTTCTGGAGATTCCTTCTTATCAGAATCACTTTGCAAGAAGCGTAAATCAACAGGTTCTGTTGTGAAGCCTTGACCTGCGCGCTTAGCATTTAATTGGATTGCAAAACCTGAGTTAGGTTCAACAAAAATAGTTAATACGTTTGAGTTAAGGGATTGGTCACTTTCAGAACGTGGGTTAGCAAAGATATCGATTAATGGCTTCTTGAAGACAACATCAATACGAGTAAACTTGTCTGCTAACTTCTTACCAGTCCGAACGTAGAATGGTACACCAGACCAACGATAGTTATCAAACATTAACTTAGCAGCAACAAAGGTTTCAGTACCAGATTCTGGATCAACACCATCTTCATGACGGTAAGCGTTAGTTCCTTCTCCAGCATCATATTGTCCACGGACAAAGTTAGCAGCTGCTTCTGATGGCGTGTAGAGGCGAAGACTACGAAGAGCCTTAATCTTTTCAACTCGAACATCAGCATCAGTAAATGCAACTGGTTGTTCCATTGCTAATTGAGCAACGATTTGCATGATGTGGTTTTGCACCATATCACGTAATGCACCAGATTGGTCATAGTAACCGGCACGTTCTTCAACACCAAGCTTTTCACTTAAAGTTACTTGGATGTTATCAATGTAACGATTATTCCAGAGTGATTCAATCATGGTGTTACCAAAACGTAATGCTTGAATGTTTTGAACCATTTCCTTACCAAGGTAGTGGTCAATCCGGAAAATTTGATTTTCACTAAATGTTTGTGATAATTCATCGTTAAGCTTCTTAGCAGATTCAAAGTCACGACCAAATGGCTTTTCAATAACAAGACGGTTAAAGCCATTGTCAGTTAATAATCCTTGCTTCTTTAAGTTCAAGGCAATAGTACCGAAGAATTGTGGTGCCATTGACATGTAGAAGAGACGGTTGCCTTCAGCGCCAAACTGTTCATCTAATTCGGCAAGGCGTTGCTTAAGGATTTCGTAATGTTCTGGTTTAGTAACATCATGTGACTTGTAGAAAAAGTGTTTTGAGAATGCTTCTGCTTGGCCATCCTCAGTTTCTGGAATGTTGCTAATAGATTCACGAACGATTTGTTGGAATTCTTCGTCAGTCAATGGACGACGGGAGGTTCCTAGTAATGCAAAATGGTCAGCTAGGTAACCCTTTTGATATAACTTGAACAAAGCAGTATAAAGTTTACGCTTTGCAAGGTCACCAGTCGCACCAAATAATGTAATGACAGCCTTATTTTCTGTAGCCAAAATGTTCACTCCTTCTGAAATTTCAGAAAATTCTTATACCGTGACAATTATATACTCTTAAAGCGCAATCTGCACTATCAAAGGAAACGTTTTCTGAGAAGATGTCTTAGAAAGTTAAAATGGACCACTACCGCTAAATGGCTTGTTGATTAGTCTTTGGCAAGCGCTTATCAATTAATGGTCTAGATCAAAAAAACTTTTAAAAGAAATTTGGAACCGGTTAAAATTATAGCTTATGAAAACAAAACTAACTAAAAAAGCTGGGAAAAATTCCGCAGCTTTGAAAGATATCTTAAACAAATTGTTTACGTTCTGCTATTACACCACAGACTGTGAAGAAGATAGCTGCAATAGCAATCACGATTAAACTTGCAAACCAATTATGTGTTTGTGAATAAAGGTTTCCAACAACGATAGGACCTAATGCAGAAATTAAGTATCCTACTGATTGGACCATTCCAGAAAGGTTTCGGGTATCGGCAGAACTCTTAGTCTTTAGTCCGAACAAGGTCATTGCAAGAACGAAAGTAGTAGTTGTACCGGCACCAAGAAATAGGGCAACAAATATATAGTAAACAAGAGAATTTACAGGGAAGAACATCATTCCAGTTCCAATTAAAGAAATGATTCCTGCAAATAGCATAATTGGTTGCCGATTTTTCATCTTAGTGGCAATCACTGGGATTACAAAGGCGAATGGCATTGATAATAGCTGTAGTAATCCAGCAACTAAACTTGCATTATCACTGCTTAATCCAGCGTCCATGGCAATTGTAGGTAACCAGGCAACGATACTATAGAATACGAAACATTGTCCCCCGAAGAATAAGAGTAACCACCATGCATTTGCATTTTTCCACATGTTAGTTCCACGCTCAGTAGAACTGCTTTCTTTAGTGGCACGTTGATTATAGCGTAAGTTTGGTACCCAGATAATTGCTGCAATTAAAGCAACAATACTAATAATGATAACAGCGGTTTGCCAACTAGTAGCATGGGTGATTGGAGTAATTGCGTAAGCGCCAATTGCAGCAAATAAAGTCATCGCGACATTATACATCCCGGTCACACTTCCAATTTGATTAGGAAGTTTGTCAGAAATAATCGCAGGTAATAAGACGTTAATACAAGTGATGGCAGCCCCGATTAATATTGTTCCGATCATTAACGAGGAGAAATTTAAAATTCGTAGGTAAGAACCAATAAACATTAAAATCATTGCTAATTCAATCGTTAGTTCATTACCAATTTTTTGAGCGAGTGCTGAAACTACTGATGATAATAATCCAAAACAAAGGAGGGGAATAGTGGTTAAAATTCCTAAGCTAGTAGTTTCTACATTAAAAGTTTGTGCAATATCTTTAATGACAGACGGTATTGCTGTAATCGGCATCCGCATACAGATCCCAAGGAAGAATAATCCAAGGATTAGAAGCGGACTATGTTTTTTGAGTTTTTTCAAAAAATCCATCCTTTCATCTTAAAATTAGCTTGATAATAGACTAGACAATTATATCATAATGGGGCCTTAGTTATGATTAATATACGGTTAGAAGTAGCTAATCCAATTGGAAGCTAGTTTGACGGAAAGCGATTCAAAATATATAATCAACAATGAATATTTTTGGAGGAACACTATGACGGCTATATACCCATACCTAACATTTGAGAATGCGAAGGAAGCAATGGCTTATTATGAACAAGACTTTGGCGCTCAGATTACATATCACGAGTCTCTGACAAAAGAGCAGGCGGAAAGTCTTGGATTACCAGTTGATCAATTGAACCAGACAACAATGCGTGGTGAATTTATGATTGCTGGACAAAAGATTATTTGTGCAGATGCAACGATGGGCAATCCCCAAACGTCTACACTAATTTCAATTTTACTCGATTTTGAAGAAGAGGAAGATAAAGCACGTGATTTGTTTAATCGTTTAGCAAAATCAGACAATCAACGTGTGACGGTACCATTTGGTGATTGGATCCTAAATAATGTAATGGGGCAGATTGTAGATAAGTATGGGATAACATGGCTGATAAGTGCTAATAAACAAGGCTAAAAATAAAAGCGACTTGGATTTCCAAGTCGCTTTTATTTTAGAAGTTAGGCGTTAACTTCGCTCCACCGTTTAGCTAAGATAGTATAAATTCGCTCAATATCTTGTGAAGTGCCTCGTAATTCATAGTCTGCGAGAAATGGTGCGTCAAAGTCTCGCGCGTATTTACGAGCAGTTAAGCAATATTGTTCGTTAAAATTCTTATTACCACTACCTACAACGCCGACACATTTTTTTGCGTTATCGTTGTAGGAAATATATCCACCTAATGCATTTGTCATAATTTCAGTGAAACCAGAATCGATTCCGTTACCACCATTTAAATATGTGGGTACGAAGGCAAAGAAGGGTTCTGTTTCATCGGCAGGAAGCGTTTGATCGCTAACTTCTTTTAATTCAATAAGTGGACAATCTTCACTAATACTGTGCTGTTGTTTAGCATATCCCTGCATCCGCGTTAAGAAGGAACGGGTATTTCCCTCAAGCGAGATATAAATAATATTCATTGGTGCCATGTGAATTTCTTCCTTCTAGTTTAGATTTACTTTAATATTACAAAATTATTTTAGTAGAATTAAGTGTTAAATAAAAGGATAATTTTCTTATTGCTGCCAAAATGTAAAATTTTACTTTGATAAAGTGGTAACAATAAAACTATCAATATATGAATGACGATAATCTTGAATTTTTAACTCAAGGTTGGCTAGTTTGATCGTTTCTCCTTCATGAATATTATGATAATTATCTAACACATATCCTGATAAAGTTACTACATCGCTATCTTCAGAATCTTTAAGTTCAACATGGAAGAAGCGTTCAAAATCATAAATGGTCGTTTTTCCATCAATCCGGTATTGATTTTCATCAATTTTAGAAATCATGTTATCTGAAACCTTGTCGATCTCGTCTCTTACTGTTCCAAATAGTTCTTCATAAATGTCCTTGTCAGTAATAATTCCGCTAGTACCCCCATACTCATCAACAACGACTACCATGGGCACCCGAGTACTAATCATTAACTTAAGGACTTCGGTAATTGAGGTAGTCTCAGGAGTAGTAGGCATATGGCGAAGAACTTTTGCTAAAGATACATCTCCGTTGATTTGCTTTTGCCGAATTAGATCGTAGTTAAAAACATAACCTAAAATCTTATCCTTATCATTATCAGCAACTACCGGTAAGCGGCTATATTTCGTCTTAAGATATAGTTTAATCGCGTCATTTACGGTTTTATTTATATCAATAACTGTTAATTGAGTACGATCGATCATAATATCTTTAGCAACCTTATCGTTAAAGTCAAAGGCTCGTTCCATATATAGCAAGTCATTGTGCTCAAGTTCACCGCCTTTAACAGCGTTTCGAGATAGGCTAATAATCTCACTTTGCGAAAGGACGTCTTGGCTCTCGTCAGCTGGCTTCATGCCTAACATTTTAACAATTCCGTTGGCAGAACTATTAAGCAACCAAACGAAAGGATAAAAAGTAATGTGAAAATAGTGCAGTGGGGTGGTAACGAACATCAGGGTCTTAATTGGAATATCAATACTGATGTTTTTGGGTACAATCTCTGTTAAAACTACTTCGAAATATGTTAGAAGAAGAACTCCCACAATGGCACTTACAACATGGATGACACTATTGTTTAGTGACCAGCTTGGTAACGAAAGTGCATCAGCTAAGAGTGCTTCAATCGTTCCTTCACCGACCCAACCGAGAATAATTCCACAAATTGAAACTCCTACTTGAGTGGTCGAAAGGTATTCTGTTAGATTGGTGACCATTTTGATTGCGCGGTTTATTTTGGTAGATGGTTTATCGCGCTTTGCTTGTATTTCTTCTAGGGCTGTTACCCGTGCTTGCACTAAAGCAAATTCGGCTGCCACAAAAAATGCCGCAAAGATAAATGTAATGATTATAATTACAAAATTAGTGAATAGTTGGCCCTCATTCAAAATAACATTCCTCATTTCGATTGATAAGTACAATTTATGTATATTATTTTACCATTCAAATAAGTCGTTATAAATTAAAGCATATTAAAAATAAAGACATGTTTATTTCGTTCATTACCTAAAAAATGATAAGATTAGTAAAGGTAGATAGCTTAAGAAAAGAGGTTATATAGTGAGCAGTATTACAATTAATGATTTAGTCTATGATGCTAAATCAGGAGATCAATTAGATAACGTTTCATTAGAACTAAAGTCACCACAAGTAGTCGGAATTTGCAGTAACGATACAGGCGCAGCAACTGCATTAGAAGATTTATTATCTGTTCGTGGAAAAATCTTAAATGGGGATGTAACAATTAACGGGGTTCCATTCAAAAAATATAAGCGCCAAAGCAAAAATGAAATCGGCCGAATTGATGATGTGGTTTTAAAAGGAAAGACAGTGGCGAAAGCTGTTGACCACGCATTACGTCATCGTAAAAATGCTTTGAAGCCAAAACAAGCACTCCAAATGCTTAAATCATTGAAATTTGAACCTGATCAAATGATTGCTTCATTAAACGAGGCACAACAACTAGAACTGCGGATAGCACTTCTCCTTGCTTGGCAATGTCCAATCGTAATTTTGAGTGATGCCTTTGATGGCTTAGAGGAAAATAAACGGCAAATGATTGGTCACCTTGTTAAAGACTATGCTCAAAAGGTCGATGCCTTAGTGCTTTTCACAAGCAAAAATATTTCAACATTGATGCGGTTTGCTCATACTCTTTATTACTTTAATGGCAGTCATTTGACTTCTGCACGTGATTTGTCGATGAATGATGGAGTAGATTGTACTGTGACAGTAATAGGAACTGGTTTCCCAATCGACAATGCAGTAAAGTTAGGGGCACACATGTTGGAAGAAGCAGGTAATGAGACCCGTTTCCTTTTCACTGGAAATATTCAAACATTACTGCCATTACTAGAGCAAAGCACCATTACTGATGTCAGAATTGAAGATGCAACGATTGAAGATGAATTGATGGCTTACTAATAGATTTGGAGGTTGTGATGGGTCGGATAGTTTTTATTAGTCACCGGCATGACGATTTAGTACCAACTATTATCAAAAGGGTTCCAGAAGCAGTTGCTCTTACTAGTTTTAAATTTGAAATTCAGCGTGGGGATATATTATGTTGGCTTCCCACTGTTAATGAGTATGTAGATGATGAAGTCCAAGAGTTAGCCGAATTGATTGATCACTCACTGTTTTTACCGTCAAAAATAGTAATGCTTTCGATTGCAGGAACAGCAGATGATGCGACAAATCAGCAACTACAGGAATGGTATGGGCAACAGGCAACTCAGACTGTCCTTGCTCATCAATATGCGGTTAAAATGATTGATGAATTTGAGTTGCCCTATACTATTATTAGAGCTTTGCCAATTACTAATGAAGAAACTTCACTTAAGGTTGTTAGTGAAGGCAATCCTTTAGAAGGTAAAGAGATTGGATTAGGACAAGTAGCACAGATAATTGAACAGGCAGTTACTACCGATGATTTTCGGAATCAATCGATTGGAATTGCACCATAAGAAAGCAGGTTGTGATATGGATAAATTAGAAGAATATCAACGATGGCAAAATAATTTAGCACGGGTGCGGTTTCCACGATGGAAAGAATTACCTACACTAGGTTTATATGTTGACCAGGTGGTGGCGATTGTAAATGAACAATTAAATCATTTAGGAATTGAGCCACTTACAAAATCAATGGTAAATAATTATGTGAAAAAGAAAGTTATTCAAGCACCGATTAAGAAAAAGTATGCCGTTAACCAATTAGTAGATCTTTTGCTTATTGGATTGTTAAAATCGAATTTTTCACTGGATGATATTCGTGCAGGAATTGCTCAGGTTACTATGAATTCTTACCCGCAAGCTGCCTATGACCGCTTTGTTGAAATTTTGAATGCACTTTTAGCTGGAGAAGAAATTCCAAGTAATAATGTGATTAATACACAAAATGATCGCTTAATGACATTAGCACTGAAATCAGTTTTATCGCGAATGGATGCAGCTCAATTATTAACAGCCATGCAAAAAGTCGCTCAGCCTGCGCCGTTGGAAAATAATTAAAGCTAATTATTTTGTTGCAATTACAACAAAAAGAACTTAATATTGTAGTTAAGGAGAATTTTTATCAATGATTGATATTTTACGTGAAATAGGGATGATTGATCGAGCACTCGATTCGATTGCCAATATTGAGTTCAAGCAAATCGACTTAGCACGTGGTCAATACCTGTATGTTGTTCGTATTTATGAGCATCCAGGAATTATTTCAGAACAATTATCAAACTTGATAAAAGTAGACCGAACAACGATTGCCCGTGCTGTAAAAAAGCTTGAAAAAAATGGCTTTATTGAAAGAAAAAGTGATCCAACGAATAAGAAAATTAAACGACTTTATGTTACTCAAAAAGGAAAAGAGATTTATCCTTTTATTATTCGTGAAAACCAATTTTCAAATAGTGAGGCATTGAAAGGCTTCTCGGAAAAAGAGGCTCAGCAGGTTCATGACTATCTAGTTCGTATCCGCCAAAATATTGATGGCGATTGGGATACCGTAAAGCATGGGGGCAAACGTCAATATTAATTTATAAAGAGGAGATTATTTTTATGAAGCAAGTGACGATTGATCCAAGTTTTTGGGAACTTTTTCCAGATGCACAGGTAAATATCTTGTTTGCAAATGGCATTGATAACCATGATACTGATGACAACTATGATGAACGAAAGAAACTATTAGCAAATGCTACTCATGAGGCTGATAAGTTTCTAACCAATGAGACTTTTCGTTTGAATCCAGTTGTTGATCAATGGCGTCAAGCATTTCAACAATTTAAGAAAAAGAAAGGTGCGCGCTCATCAATTGAGGCCTTATTGAAGCGTGCCAATCAAGGACGGAAATTTGAACCAATTGAACCTCTTGTGGATGTCTACAATAGTATTTCTTTAAGCTACGGTGTTCCAGTGGGCATTGAAGATCGAAATAAGATTGCTGGCAACCTTCATCTTGGTGTTGCAAAAGGTGGCGAAGCATTTCGGCCAGTCGGTGCTGAAGAAGATGAACCTGCTTTGGCGGGGGAAGTTATTTATTATGACGATGAAGGTGCTGTTTGTCGTTGTCTAAATTGGCGTGAAGCTCAACGAACAATGTTGACAGAAGATTCTCAAAATGTAGTTGCGGTTATGGAAGCAATTAATCCAGAACAAATTGAACGCGCTAATGAAGCGATGGAAGAATTGAGTAAGTTAATTAACCAGTACTTTGGTGTAAATACATCGCAAGTTTATCGACTAACTAAGGACCAACCTGCTGCTGATGTTCCAGATAACTTATAAAAAAATGAGTGAAAAATGCTACGGTTTTTCACTCATTTTTTTGAATTGTTATTCTGTTTCTTGCATCAGCACTTAACAATTTATAAAGGGCTGCAAATAAAGGAACAGTGAACATCATTCCAGAATTCCGGAAATTCCTCCACCAATAATAACTGCAGCAAATACCCATACACTTGGGAGACCAATTGATCTTCCAACAACTAGTGGATAGGTAATGCGGTTATCTAACTGTTGAAGAAGAATAATAAAGATCAAGAAAATACCGGCTTGAAGTGGAGAAACGGCGAAAATGATAATTACTCCGACACTCGCTCCAAGGATTGCCCCAATGATTGGAATTAATGCACCAAATGCAGTTACAACTCCGATCATTGAAGCATATGGCATTCGTAAGATCGTCATCCCAATAAAACACGAGATTCCAAGAATAGCGGCATCTTTACATTGCCCAACAATATAGTTACTGTAACTTTCATCAAAAACTTTCAGAACTTTAATTATTTGTGTCTGGTATCGGCTAAAGTATGTTGAAAGTAATTTAGTAAATTGACGTTGCAACATCTCTTTATAAATCAAGAGGTAGATTGAAAAGAAAAACGCAATAATTGCGGTTGTGGCAACTGAAAATACAGACGAGGCTGTTGAAATAACCGTCCGGAAAGTTCCACCAACACCAGATGTAAGGTATTTACCAATTTTATCCCATTGAATTTTACTGGTATCAAAGCTATTGATGAAGCCCTTAAAATCACTGCTATGTTCAAAGTAATCAATAAAATGGTTGATAATGTGACTATGATTTGCAATAAGTAGTTTTACACACGTAATAAGTTCGGGAATTACCAGAGCAAAGACGATGGTGATTATTAGGAGGATTGTTAAGTAGGACATTATTATTCCAACTGGCCGCTTGAATTTTTGCAAACTTGGCTTCTTAAATAAATGCGAGTAAAGGTATTCATACTGTCTTAATAATAGGTTAACGATATAGGCGACTATTCCTCCTATTAAAAGAGGCATGGTTGCCGAAAAAATTGTTTGGATAAATTTAGCAACAACTTCCCAGTAAGTGATTGCTAAGTAGAGGATAAATAGGGCTAATACTAAAGAAATATGACGGTGATTAATATATTGCTTCACGATTAAACTCCTCTATTATTAAGCTTTTGGTAAAGTTTAACTAAATAATTATGACTGTCAATTTGTTCACGACAATTATTTTGATCGTGTAAGTTAATTTCATAAATACTAGTAGCAGCTGGATTTAAGTGAGGCAAAACGTTAGCCCAGTCAATTTTACCGGTGCCGAGAGTAAGACTATCATGAGTTTCGCCCATTGAATCAACTAGGTGGTAATGAACGGTACGATCTTTTAAATGCGCTAGGGATACGGCCAATTTCTGATTATTCCCATGAAGTTCAATAAAACAATGGGATGTATCAAAGGCAAGTCGATAATCATGTGCAAGAATTTCATCTTCTTGAAGGGGATCGCCATAAGCAAAAACTGGCGCAATTGAGTTTTCAAACATGATATGCTCTCCACCAGCATCTGCAAAACGATCCAACCGCTGATAAACAGCATTTCGGGCGTCTTCTACACTAGGGTAGAGTGAAACAAAGTAACGTGACTCAGGACCAGCATAACCACCATGAACCAAAACTTGAACATCAAGATCATCAGCTAAATAAAGGAGCTTTTCAGTTGTAAATTCGATAAAGCGATATAGGTCAGGATACTGTTTTTCAGGGGCCACTACTTCTGAATGATGATCCTGAAACTTCATTGGGTGATGTAGAATAATATTTTTAATTCCAGCATCTTTAACGTATTGAATAGCATCATAGAGGCGTTGGTAGCCTTCATCAGTAAAGTCATCAGCATTAGTATAAAATTCATAAATAGTAGGATTATACTGTAAGCGATCCTCAATTTGGTCTAGTTGACTGCTTCCTTTTAATCCTAATTGTGGTAAAAACATAAAAATTTACCTCCTAAAACTAACTACTATTTATCTTACCAGATTTTGAGCAATTTCTTATGGTAAGATACCATATTGAGGAGGTGTTTCACATGGAACAATGGTTGCCGCGTCAGCCATTAATCTTGACACCAACTATTCCATTGATGTGGACAGTGGGATGGCTTTGTACAATGTCAGCATATATTATTTTAGGTGGAGAACCCCCATCCCCAAATCAGTTGCAGGACTCTGCTTTACTGGTTTCAGCTGTCATTTTAGTGATGAATATGTATAACCTGATATTAATTTATCAACGAGCAGAAAAATATCGAAATCTGTCCCCTTATGCACCAAGGGCTTTGTTATTAGCTATTGTTTTAATTATTTCGATTGTCTTAGCTTGGGGACAGCCTAAAGTAGTATTAATTCCTAGCTACTTAAATATATGGGTCATGATATTTATCGTTTTAAATTTCTTACAAGCTCTTTTGGGACAATTTTTTGCTCTCCTGGAACGACCGCAATCACGTCGAAAATTTGCTTCGATGTATTGGCCAATAGTAGTTCTATGCGCTGCAGGGATTGTAATTCCGCCAAGTTTAGAATTACATAATGGTTGGACTTTACCGTTTATTATTGGTGATTGCTTTTTACTCATCTTCTTTATTGCAAGAAGTTGGCAAGAGATGCCAAGAATACTTGTTAAGGTTCCAGCTAATAACAGTATTATCTATGAAATGTTAGTTGGAATTAATCTTGCAACGATAATTTCAACGGTGATGATTGGAGTCCTTTTTATTATTTTTAGCTTTATTAATAATGAAATAAGCGAAGTGTCGGCGTCCTTTGCGCTTAGTCCAACAATAAATGGAATCAGTGGATTAATAATAGGAGCCATGCAACGTTATAATAATGATTATCGGTACGGACACGTAAAAGGACATCCGCAAAGATATATTTACTGTGGGATTTTCTTGGTGATTATTTTCATAGGACTAGGTTTTATTTTAAGAAAAGCTAATAATTTCTGGTAAGGAACATGATTTTTTTGTGTATTAATTTGTAAAATATTGCCGTTATTGAACAGTTAATACAATAAAGACAATAAAATGCATAATTAATGTGTTAGCATTATATGTATAGAAAGCGCATACAATTTGGGGATAATATAAAAAGGTTGGTGTTTAGACATGCATGGATTTATTGGCGAATTTTTTGGCACCATGGTTTTAATCCTATTAGGAGCAGGATGTTGTGCTGGTAATAGTTTGAATAAAACATATGGGAAACAAAGTGGTTGGTGGTTTATCTGTATTTCATGGGGCTTAGCAGTTACAACGGGAGTTTATGTTGCAGGATTTCTGGGTTCATTAGGGCACTTAAATCCCGCTGTAACAATTCCTTTTGCTATTTTTGGCTTATTCCCATGGAGTAACGTTATACCTTACTTACTTGGTCAATTTCTTGGTGCGTTTGTTGGTGCAGTATTAGTAATTATTCAATTCTATCCACAATTTAAAGCAACCCCAAATGAAGAGGAAGGAAATAATGTTGGTATTTTTGCTACTCGTCCAGCGATAAATAGTCCAATTTTTAACTTTTTCTCAGAAGTGATTGCGACCTTTGCATTTATTTTCATCTTATTAAATCTTGGTAACTTTACACAGGGATTGAAGCCATTTATCGTAGGAATGGTTATTGCTGTTGTTGGTACATGTCTTGGTACGACAACAGGTTTTGCCTTAAACCCGGCTCGTGATTGGTCACCACGTTTGGCATATACTATTTTGCCGGTTCCAAATAAAGGAGCTGCAGAATGGTGGTATGCTTGGGTTCCAATGTGTGGTCCAATTGTTGGGGGCCTTCTTGCATGTGCTTTACAAACAGCGCTTGTTTAATGATGATAGAAAAGAGGAGGCTAAGCAGCCTCTTTATTTAGTTTAAATGCGGTAGCCCGTAGGAGAAAGTTAATGGAAAAAGAAATATTAAAGAATAGTAATGAACAATTAAAAAAATTTGCAACGATTGTTAATGGTGATAAGCCCATGCGCAAAGTTAAGCCTGAAGAAAAGCTGAAGACAGGAGTAGACTTAGGAACTTCTTCAATTGTTTTAACGGTCCTTGATTCTAAAAATAGAATTGTGTATGGAGCATATGAATATGACCATGCGGTTCAAGACGGGATCGTAGTTAACTTTATGGAATCAGTTAATATTTTAAGGCGCCTAAAGGAAAAGGCTGAGAAAGTGCTGGGATGTGAACTTAAGACAGCCTGTGGTGCAATTCCTCCGAAGACTGGTGAAAAAAGTGCTAAGGTGGTTGCCAATGTTATTGAAGAAACAGGGATGATCTGTACAGGCATTGAAGATGAACCAACAGCGGCAGCCAAGTTTCTACGATTAGTTAATGGTACGGTCGTTGATATTGGTGGTGGAACCACTGGAATTAGTGTTTTTAAGAATAATAAGCTCATTCATGTTATTGATGAAGCAACGGGCGGTTTTCACATGACGCTTGTCTTGGGCGGACGCTATAAGATTAAGAATGACGAAGCAGAACAACTAAAGCGTGACAAAGATAAAGAACCCGAAGTGTATGCCGTTATTAAACCAGTTGTTGAAAAGATGGCAGCAATTGTTCAAAACATGGGTGCAGAAGTTATCGACCCAGTAATCGTTGTGGGTGGTGCCACTAATTTTACGGAATTTACAACCACATTTAGTAAGACTTTAAAACGTAAAGTTTATAAGCCGCTTTATCCACAATTTGTAACGCCATTGGGTATTGCAATGTTTGATGATTAAAATAATAAGCAAAGTGAAATACACGTAAAAAGCTCTCTCAAGTCGACTTTCGGGCCGATATGAGAGAGCTTTTGTTGCCTTTAAATGATTTTTTCAGTATAAATCCATTGTATTACTGAACGGTCAAAAACGTTTATTTCGCTTGCGGGGATAATTGGTTGTGAGCAATCTACTGTATAAACCCAACCAGCTTTATTACGGACATCGCTTAAATCATTGATTGAATAGATATAAGGATATCCATTTAAATCACGTGCCTTAAATGAGATTTCGTTCTTATTAAAAAAGTCTTTTGAGATTTCATAAACGGATTTATTAGATCGCCATTCGAGATTTCGCGGAATGGTATAAATTTTCTTAATTGCAGAATTATATTTACGATATTTTGAAGGCGTCATCCCGACTTTCTGTTTAAAAATCTTGGTAAAGTAACTTGTTTGTGAGAACCCGACCGAATGAGCTAATTTGTTTATTGGCGTATTTGTAAAAATAAGCTTTTCTTGTGCAAGAGCAATTTTTTGCAAATTGATGTAATTGATGAAGTTGTCATTAAAGTAGTTCTTAAAGATTCGGCTTAAGTATGAAGGAGATAAGTATATTTTTTGAGAAACGTTTTCAAGGGTTAATGATTTTTCAAGATTAGAGTTGATATATTTTAATGCCATCATGATATTTTTTTCAATATCAGATGGTGACGAATCCCCTGCATTATTACCATTGACTGTGAAATTCGAAGGAAGCGGATAGACGCCAGCACCAGTTGGAGCCTCAGAAATACTTAAAATGCTGTTAAGGGATTGAGCCAGTGAGGAAGCTTTGGAAGCCTCAATTGGATCTAAGATAATAATTTGATTGGATTTATCACTAATGATTTCTTTGAGTGATGTTTCGATATATTTTCCACACAATTTAATAAAGTCAACATCAATATGTGAGGCATCAAGAATAAAAAATCCGCTCAAAGAACAATTAACAGCCAGTGGAAAAAGAAAGTAGTTTTTGAATCCTAGTTTCCTTAAATGATCTAGGGATACATTTGAATCAAAAAGAAGCGTATTACAATCTACAACAGTGCCAGTCACACTTGTGAAAACAATATTATTCTTAGTGAGATCTTGAAAAGTTTTAGTAACTCTTTGGATGTCGTTAAGAAACTTTGATGAATATTCGTACATAAAAAAATCCACCTAACTTATCTTATTTCGGGGTTAATATCAACTATACTCCTACAATACTAGCACATATTTATACAAAGGAAGCGCTATTTAGTCAATTTAGTAACAGATAATTATGCTTTTTTGTCTTTCTATCTAATATACAGATTTTTAAGATAATATATTATAAACGCCATGTTATAGAATGAACATGTACCAAATTGTAAGCGATTTCTTTCATCGCTGATTGTGTTTATACTTTAGGAGGCAATTTTTATGGGACAAGAAGCACTTGGTTTAATTGAAACTAAAGGACTTGTAGCATCAATTGAAGCTGCCGATGCAATGGTTAAGGCAGCTAATGTTAAATTGATCGGTCAAGAAAAAATTGGTCACGGATTAGTAACTGTTATGGTTCGTGGTGATGTTGGTGCTGTTAAAGCATCAGTTGACGCTGGTGTTCAGGCTGCTGAAAATATTGGGGAAGTTGTTTCTAACTACGTAATTCCACGTCCTCAATCTGAAGTTGAAAAGCTCTTACCAAATAAAGAATAAGTTTTTAAAGGTTAAAGCCCTTATACAGACTGCAAGATACAAATATCTGTAATAAGAGCTTTATTATTAGGAGCTTTTATAAGCAGGAGGCAAAAAAATGAATGACTTTCTAAATTCTACTAGCACAGTTCCCGAATTTGTCGGTGCTAGTGAAATTGGTGACACTATCGGAATGGTGATTCCACGTGTTGACCAACAATTACTAGATAAATTGCATGTTACAAAACAATATAAGACACTAGGAATTTTGAGCGATCGTACTGGTGCTGGTCCGCAAATCATGGCAATGGATGAAGGTATCAAGGCTACTAATATGGAATGTATTGATGTTGAATGGCCACGTGATACCAAAGGCGGCGGTGGTCACGGATGTTTAATCATCATTGGTGGTGACGATCCAGCTGATGCACGTCAAGCAATTCGTGTTGCTCTTGATAATCTTCATCGAACATTTGGTGATGTTTATAATGCCAAAGCCGGGCACCTTGAACTACAATTCACGGCACGGGCAGCTGGTGCAGCTCACCTCGGATTAGGCGCAGTTGAAGGGAAAGCCTTTGGATTAATTTGTGGTTGTCCTTCAGGTATTGGTGTTGTTATGGGAGATAAAGCACTAAAGACTGCTGGTGTTGAACCATTAAACTTTACTTCTCCTAGTCACGGAACAAGCTTTTCTAATGAGGGATGCTTGACCATTACAGGTGATTCAGGTGCCGTTCGTCAAGCTGTTATGGCTGGACGAGAAGTTGGATTAAAGTTGTTGTCACAGTTTGGTGAAGAACCAGTTAATGATTTCCCATCATACATTAAGTAGATCTGGAAGGAGGACTACTTTATTATGAAGCGTCAAAAACGTTTTGAAGAACTAGAAAAGCGGCCAATTCATCAAGATACATTTGTTAAGGAATGGCCTGAAGAAGGTTTCGTTGCAATGATGGGTCCAAATGACCCGAAGCCAAGTGTAAAGGTTGAAAACGGTAAAATTGTCGAAATGGATGGCAAGAAGCTGGAAGACTTTGACTTAATTGACCTCTACATTGCTAAGTATGGAATTAATATTGATAACGTTGAAAAAGTTATGAATATGGATTCAACTAAAATTGCACGGATGTTGGTTGATCCAAATGTCTCACGTGAATCCATCATTGAAATTACTTCTGCACTAACTCCAGCGAAAGCCGAAGAAATCATTAGTAAGCTTGACTTTGGTGAAATGATTATGGCTATCAAGAAGATGCGTCCGCGTCGGAAGCCGGATAACCAATGTCACGTTACCAACACGGTTGATAACCCAGTTCAAATTGCTGCTGATGCTGCTGATGCTGCGCTTCGTGGTTTTCCAGAACAAGAAACTACTACTGCCGTTGCCCGTTATGCACCATTTAATGCTATTTCAATCTTAATTGGTGCTCAAACAGGTCGTCCTGGTGTATTAACACAATGTTCTGTTGAAGAAGCAACCGAATTGCAATTAGGAATGCGTGGCTTTACCGCTTATGCTGAAACTATTTCAGTTTATGGTACTGACCGGGTATTTACTGATGGTGATGATACACCATGGTCTAAAGGATTCCTTGCATCATGTTATGCATCGCGTGGTTTGAAGATGCGGTTTACTTCAGGTGCTGGTTCAGAAGTTTTGATGGGTTACCCAGAAGGTAAGTCAATGTTATATCTTGAAGCACGTTGTATTTTACTTACCAAGGCTTCAGGTGTTCAAGGACTTCAAAACGGTGCCGTAAGTTGTATTGAAATTCCAGGTGCTGTTCCTAACGGTATCCGTGAAGTTCTTGGTGAAAACCTATTATGTATGATGTGTGATATTGAATGTGCTTCTGGTTGTGACCAAGCATACTCACACTCAGATATGCGGCGTACTGAACGGTTTATTGGTCAATTTATTGCCGGTACTGATTACATTAATTCTGGTTACTCATCAACTCCTAACTACGATAACACCTTTGCTGGTTCAAACACCGATGCAATGGACTACGATGACATGTATGTTATGGAACGTGACTTAGGTCAATACTATGGTATTCACCCAGTTCAAGAAGAAACAATTATTAAGGCTCGTAACAAGGCTGCTAAGGCATTACAAGCTGTATTTGAAGATCTTGGACTACCTAAGATTACTGATGAAGAAGTTGAAGCTGCTACATATGCTAACACTCATGATGACATGCCAAAACGTGACATGGTTGCAGATATGAAAGCTGCTCAAGATATGATGGATCGTGGCATTACTGCTGTTGATATTATTAAGGCTCTTTATAACCATGGATTTAAGGATGTTGCTGAAGCTGTATTGAACCTTCAAAAGCAAAAGGTTGTCGGTGATTACCTTCAAACTTCATCAATCTTTGACAAGGATTGGAATATCACTTCTGCCGTAAATGACGGGAATGACTACCAAGGTCCAGGTACTGGATACCGTCTATATGAAGACAAGGAAGAATGGGATCGAATCAAAGATCTTCCATTCGCACTTGATCCAGAACACTTGGAACTATAGAGAGGAGGTAATCTCTTATGGCTGATATCGATGAAAATTTACTTCGTAAGATCGTTAAAGAAGTTTTAAACGAGACTAATCAAATTGATACTAAGATCAATTTTGACAAGGAAAATAATAGTACCGCAACTGCTACTGAAGAAGTTCAACAACCAAACAGCAAGGCAGTTCCTGAAAAGAAACTTGATTGGTTCCAACCAATTGGCGAAGCAAAACCAGGGTACTCAAAGGATGAAGTTGTAATCGCAGTTGGTCCTGCCTTTGCAACAGTTCTAGATAAAACAGAAACTGGGATTCCTCATAAAGAGGTACTTCGTCAAGTAATTGCCGGAATTGAAGAAGAGGGACTTAAAGCACGAGTAGTTAAAGTCTATCGTTCATCAGACGTTGCTTTCTGTGCTGTTCAGGGTGACCACTTATCTGGTTCAGGAATTGCAATTGGAATCCAATCTAAGGGAACAACTGTTATTCACCAAAAAGACCAGGATCCATTAGGAAACCTAGAATTATTCCCACAAGCTCCGGTTCTTACACCAGAAACTTTCCGGGCAATTGGTAAGAATGCAGCAATGTACGCTAAAGGTGAATCTCCAGAACCAGTTCCAGCTAAGAACGATCAACTTGCTCGTATTCACTACCAAGCTATTTCAGCAATTATGCATATTCGTGAAACTCACCAAGTTGTTGTTGGAAAGCCTGAAGAAGAAATCAAAGTTACGTTCGATTAAGGAGGCATAACAGATGAGTGAAGTTGATGATTTAGTAGCAAAGATCATGGCACAGATGGGAAATAGCTCATCTTCCGATAGCTCAACAAGTGCTACTTCAACAAATAACGGTAAGGAAATGACAGCAGATGACTATCCTCTTTACCAAAAGCACCGTGATTTAGTAAAGACACCATCAGGAAAGAAACTTGATGATATTACTTTACAAAAGGTTGTAAATGATCAAGTTAATCCAAAAGAATTACGGATTACTCCAGAAGCTCTAAAACTTCAAGGTGAGATCGCAGCAAACGCTGGTCGGCCAGCAATTCAAAAGAACTTACAACGGGCAGCTGAATTAACACGTGTTCCAGACGAACGTGTTTTGCAAATGTATGATGCATTACGGCCATTCCGTTCAACGAAGCAAGAATTACTAGATATTGCTAATGAACTCCGTGATAAATATCATGCAGAAGTATGTGCAGCTTGGTTTGAAGAAGCTGCAGATTACTATGAAAGTCGAAAGAAGCTCAAGGGTGATAACTAGTATTTGATAAAGTAGGGAGTTTTTTATATGGCAACTGAAAAAGTAATAGGTGTTGATATTGGTAATTCTTCCACTGAAGTAGCGTTAGCTGATGTTGCTGATAATGGAACAATTAACTTTATTGGCTCTGGAATAGCCCCTACTACTGGTATCAAGGGTACAAAACAAAATCTGGTTGGAATTAGAGATTCCATCAATCAAGTCCTTAATAAGGCTAATTTAACGATTAATGATATTGATTTAATTCGGATTAATGAGGCAACGCCAGTTATCGGTGACGTAGCGATGGAAACAATTACCGAAACAGTCGTAACCGAATCGACCATGATCGGACATAATCCTGATACTCCCGGTGGTATTGGAACTGGTGCAGGAATAACAGTTAGACTATTGGATCTTGTCAAAAAGACGGATAAAAGTCAAAACTATATTGTTGTTGTTCCTAAGGATATTGATTTTGAAGATGTTGCTAAACTGATTAACGCCTATGTTGCTTCGGGCTATAAGATTACAGCTGCGATCCTAAAAAATGATGATGGTGTGTTAGTTGATAATCGATTGAATAAATCAATTCCGATTGTTGATGAAGTTGCCATGATTGATAAAGTCCCATTAAATATGCTGGCGGCAGTTGAAGTTGCTGGTCCGGGACAAGTTATCTCGCAACTTTCAAATCCATATGGAATTGCTACCTTGTTTGGATTGAATCCAGAAGAAACCAAGAATATTGTTCCTGTCTCACGTGCACTTATTGGTAACCGTTCTGCCGTTGTCATTAAGACACCAGCAGGGGATGTTAAGGCACGGGTAATTCCAGCCGGAAACATTATCATTAACGGCGATACCGGAAAAGAAGAAGTTGGTGTTTCAGAAGGTGCTGACGCCATTATGAAGAAAATTTCCAGTTTCCGTCACATTAATGATATTACTGGAGAATCAGGGACTAACGTTGGTGGAATGCTTGAAAATGTTCGCCAAACAATGGCTGATTTAACCGGAAAGAAGAACAGTGAAATTGCTATTCAAGATCTATTAGCGGTAGATACACAGGTGCCTGTCGAAGTTCGCGGGGGCTTGGCTGGTGAATTTTCAAATGAATCAGCAGTTGGTATTGCTGCGATGGTTAAGTCTGATCATCTTCAAATGGAAGTAATTGCTAAATTAATTGAAGATGAATTCCATACGAAGGTTGAGATTGGTGGTGCCGAAGTTGAATCTGCAATTCGCGGTGCATTAACGACACCGGGAACAGATAAACCAATTGCAATTCTTGATTTAGGTGCCGGCTCAACAGATGCTTCAATTATCAATAAAGAAAATCAAACTGTAGCAATTCACTTAGCTGGTGCTGGTGACATGGTTACGATGATTATTAACTCTGAATTGGGATTAAATGACATTCACTTGGCAGAGGATATTAAGCGCTATCCATTAGCTAAAGTCGAAAATCTATTCCAAATTCGTCATGAAGATGGATCGGTACAATTCTTTGAAGATCCGCTTCCGTCATCATTGTTTGCTCGTGTTGTTGTAATCAAACCAGATGGGTATGAACCGGTTACGGGTAATCCAAGCATTGAGAAGATCAAGCTGGTTCGTCAAAGTGCTAAGAAGCGGGTATTTGTAACCAATGCATTACGAGCTCTTAAGTACGTCAGCCCGACAGGAAACATTCGTGATATTCCGTTTGTTGTAATTGTCGGTGGATCTGCTCTTGACTTTGAAATACCACAACTAGTAACAGATGAGTTAGCACACTTTAACTTAGTTGCCGGACGTGGGAATGTTCGTGGAGTAGAAGGCCCACGAAACGCGGTTGCAACAGGATTAATTCTCCGTTATGGCGAAGAAAGAAGGAAGCAATATGAACAATGATTCAGAGCGTCCCTCAATTATCGTAGGTGTTGAGAATGGAACAGCTATTCCTCAAAATGCAGCACCGCTTTTTAACGGAATTGAAGAAGAACAAATACCGGTGGCGGTTAGAGAAATCGACATTGATAATGTTGTAAGTCGGGCATACCAGTCGGCCCTCGCCTCACGATTATCAGTAGGGATTGCTTTTGATGGTGATCGATTTATCGTTCACTATAAAAACTTAAAAGAAAACAAACCACTATTTGATAAAACAATTAGTGATGGTAAGCAACTACGAGTTCTAGGAGCAAATGCAGCGCGACTAGTAAAGGGAATCCCCTTTAAGGAAATGGTAAACAGGTGATTTAATTATGAAGTCTTTAGGCTATGTAGAATGTAATGGATTATCTGGTGCTATTGTTGCTGCTGATCGAATGCTAAAAACTGCGGACGTTGACCTTAGTAGTATTCAAAATACTAAGGGAAATGGCTGGGTTACATTACAAGTTAGCGGTGAACTATCTGCCGTAACGGTTGCTGTTGAGGCCGTTAAGGATTATTTGCCGGATGTATATGTAACTTCAACGGTTATTGGTCGTCCTGCTTCGGGATTAGATTCTTTAGGGAAAACTGATTTATTAAACCAAACTCCAAAGAAAAAGGAAGCTAATAAGCCGGTTGAGCCAACAATAACTATACAACCGGAGTCGGTTAAAGATAGCATTGAGGAAAAAGTAGATGAGCATGCTGATGAACCTTCTATTGAAGATCGTGAGTTAGCAAACGATTCTAAAACAGTAGACGGTCCTGATGATAAAGACCAGGATGTAAGTTCTAATGAAAAGGTCACATGCAACATGTGCGGTGATCCAAAGTGTCCACGGAAACTAGGCGAACCACACAAAAAGTGCATTCATTACAACGAATTAAAGAAAAAATAGGAGGAATTCATTATGAATAACGCATTAGGAATGATTGAAACTAAGGGTTTAGTTGCATCAATTGAAGCAGCTGATCAAATGGTAAAGGCAGCTAACGTAACATTAACAGGTCAGGAAAAGATCGGTAGTGGATTGGTAACTGTTATGATTCGTGGTGATGTTGGTGCTGTAAAGGCAGCTGTTGACGCTGGTGTCCAAGCTGCTGAAGGCGTTGGCGAAGTTGTATCATCTTACGTAATTCCACGTCCACATGAAGAAGTTGAAAAGATCTTACCAGGATCAAATAGTGACGCTGAATAATTAAAGTAAAGGAAGATTGTTTATGGATGAAGAACATTTAAGAACGCTTATTCGGGCTATTATTAAGGAAACACTTAATCCTAATCTTGTTCCGATTGGTGTTTCAAATCACCATGTTCACCTAACTGAAGAAGATTTTCAAAAACTCTTCCCAGGGCAAAAAATTGAAATGCTCAAAAAGTTACGCCAACATGCTGATTTTGCGGCAAAACAAACAGTGGATTTAATCGGACCAAAGGGAACAATCAAGCATGTTCGATTAATGGGGCCATACCGTTCACATTCACAGGTTGAAATTGCCCGATCTGAAAACTTTACTCTTGGAATTGATGCACCGATTAGAATGTCCGGTGACCTTGATGGTACCCCATCGATTAAAGTTCGTTCACCATATGCCGAAATTGAGGTTCAAGGTGTAATTGTTGCTAAGCGGCATATTCATATGAGCCTTGAAGATGCTAAGCGGTTTGGTGTTAAACTTGGTGATCCTATGCAGGTTGAGGTTGATGGTGACGGCGGACGTAAGACGATTTTTGATGATGTTGTTGCTCGTCCACGTGAGGATTTTGTTCTTGAAATGCATATTGATACAGATGAAGCCAATGCGGCAAATGTTGGACTAGGTAACAATTCTTACGGGAAGGTTATCATTAAAAAGAAAGATTAACTCTTTTAAGGATTACAAGGGGGTGAATAAATGGATAGCCTATTACAACAGGTTATGCACCGGTTAGAAGAACGGAAGCATACTAGTACGGAAGTTTCTTTTAATCAGCAGGTTACCCCACCTAGTGACCAGATTTTCTTGCGGAACGGTAAAGTTATTCTTAGAAATATATCAATTAGCCTAGTGAAGGATTTGTATTCAATGGAAAAGACTAATGCTTGGGTTAACTGGGTATTAGAAGGAATTAGCTATGATGTTAAATTTTACTTTTTGATTAATGAACAGATGGTTAATTTTATTCCACGAATGATGATTTTAGACTGGCCAATCCTCTTTGTTGTTAATAACGAATCGCCAGTGATTGCCAGTCATAATCGAATTATTACAAGAGGAGAGATAGCTGCTAAGCCAGATAAATCGATTCTTGTCAGATATCAACAGCAGCTTATCACTGATGAAGCAGTTGATATTTGTAACTATAAAAAAATAAAAATTAAGATTAGGACTGAAGAAAATTGTATATGGCGAGAGTAGTAGGCAGTGTTGTTGCAACCCAAAAAGATCCATCATTAGTAGGGAAAAAGCTAATGATTGTTCAACAAATTAATTCAGATCAGCAACCGGTTAGGTTTGAACAAGTAGCTGCTGATACAGTAAATGCCGGAATTGGCGATAATGTATTGATTGTAAGGGGTGCAGGTGCAAGACGTGCTGATAAAGAGCGTGATGAGGATCAAACTAGGGATGTTAATGATTGTACTATTGTAGGAATAATTGACCGTTTTGATAAGTAGTACACATTGGAGGAATTAAAATGGCTATTTACACAAAAGGTGGTGACAAAGGAGAAACAAGCTTATTTGACGGTACAAGAGTTCCTAAAGACTCTTTGCGGGTTGAAACTTATGGAACTTTTGATGAGTTAAATGCCAATATCAGTTTGGCAGATAAGTTTTGTGAAAGTAAACGTAATAAAAAACTTTTGCAAGAAGTCGAATATAAGATGTTTTTCCTTCAAGGTGAGATAGCTACCGAAAAGCGGCAATATTTTACTGATAAGAGCAAAATTATTACTGATGAAGATACCCGTCGATTAGAGAAAGTGATTGATGAGTATACAGCTAAGCTACCACCAGTTCATAGCTTTATCTTACCGGGTTCAAGTACTGCTGGTGCACAACTCCATGTTTGTCGGACAATTTGTCGGCGAGCAGAAAGATTATTTGTCAGATTATCAAAAGATGTTAAGTTTCGTCCTGAGTTAGAGCGATACGTAAACCGACTATCTGATTTTCTGTATATCGTGGCTCGTGATGAGGACTATGAAGATTTATTAAATACCGTTACTGATGATGTAATTAAAATTTATCAACGTTATCAGGAAAAAAAGGACGTGCGTTAAGAATGAATGAAGAGCAAATTAGCAAGATTGTTGAAAGCGTAATCAATAGTAATAATTCTAAGAACCTGTTTGATCGTCATAAGATGGAAAAGGTAATTGATGCAGCGGTTGCCCGTGCCAATGAACTTGGTGTAGGGGTAACAATCGCCATTATGAAAGCTGATCAAGTGCTGCAAATGAGTTACCACATGCCAAATGCTAACTTGGTAAGTTGTACTTTAGCTCCTAAAAAGGCATGGTCAGCATTAGCAATGAAGGAACCTACTAAGGATATTAGTAAGGATATCCAACCAGGTGCTGGATTATACCAAATGGAAACCATGCTTGATGGTAAGTTAGCATCTTTTGCCGGTGGTATTCCATTGAAGATCAATGATGAAATTATTGGTGCAATTGGTGTTAGTGGCGGATTAGTTGAAGAAGATCAATCAATCTGTGAAGCTGCTGTTGCAGAATTCTTGAAGGAGAGTAAATAGATATGCAGATTAACGATATTGAAAGTGCTGTTCGCAAGATCCTAGCAGAAGAATTAGATAATGCTAGCTCTAACAGTGCGGCAGTTACTAATGATGATGGACATCGTGGTATTTTTACTAATGTTGATGACGCAATTGCTGCTGCTAAAGCTGCCCAAGAAGTATATCGTGACAAGCCAATTGCAGTGCGGCAACAGGTGATTGATGCTATCAAGGAAGGTTTCCGTCCTTACATTGAAAAGATGGCAAAGGACATTAAAGAAGAAACCGGAATGGGAACAGTCGAAGCAAAGATTGCTAAGTTGCACAATGCTTTGTACAACACTCCTGGTCCAGAAATTCTTGAACCGGTTGTCGAAAATGGTGATGGCGGAATGGTTATGTATGAACGGTTGCCATACGGTGTTATCGGTGCTGTTGGTCCAAGTACTAACCCATCCGAAACAGTTATTGCCAATGCAATTATGATGCTTGCAGGTGGAAATACCCTTTACTTTGGTGCTCACCCTGGTGCTAAGAATATCACTCGTTGGACGATTGAAAAGATGAATGATTTCATTGCTGATGCAACTGGTCTTCACAATTTAGTTGTAAGCATTGAAACACCAACAATTGAATCTGTTCAACAAATGATGCAACATCCTGATATTGCTATGCTTGCCGTAACCGGTGGACCTGCTGTTGTTCACCAAGCAATGACTAGCGGTAAGAAGGCTGTTGGTGCTGGTCCTGGTAATCCTCCTGCAATGGTTGATGCTACCGCTGATATTGACTTAGCTGCTCATAATATTATTGCTTCAGCTTCATTCGATAATGACATTTTATGTACTGCTGAAAAGGAAGTTGTTGCCGAAAGCAGTATTAAGGATGAATTAATCCGCAAGATGCAAGATGAAGGTGCATTTGTTGTTAACCGTGAACAGGCTGACAAACTCGCCGATATGTGCATCCAAGACAACGGTACTCCTGATCGGAAGTTTGTTGGAAAGGATGCAACCTACATCTTAGATCAAGCTAATATTCCATATACTGGTCACCCGGTAGAAATTATTTGTGAATTGCCAAAGGAACACCCATTGGTAATGACTGAAATGTTGATGCCAATCTTACCAGTTGTTTCTTGCCCAACATTTGATGATGTTTTGAAGACTGCTGTTGAAGTAGAACAAGGCAACCACCATACTGCAACTATTCACTCCAACAACTTAAAGCATATTAATAATGCTGCTCACCGGATGCAATGTTCAATCTTCGTTGTTAATGGTCCATCCTATGTTGGAACAGGTGTTGCTGATAATGGTGCTCACTCAGGTGCTTCAGCATTAACAATTGCTACGCCAACCGGTGAAGGAACTTGTACTGCAAGAACCTTTACGCGTCGTGTTCGTTTGAATTCGCCACAAGGGTTCTCAGTTCGTAATTGGTACTAATGGGAGGCATAATGCCGATGGAAAAATTTAGTATGCCAACCCGAATTTATTCGGGAACAGATAGTTTGAAGGAATTAGAAACCCTTCATAATGAACGAATTTTGTTAGTTTGTGACTCATTCTTACCTGGTAGTGACACATTAAAGGAAATTGAGAGTCATATTAACGACAGTAATAAATGTGAAATTTTCTCTGATGTTGTCCCTGATCCACCACTAGATAAAATTATGGAAGGGGTTCAACAGTTCTTAAAGCTGAAACCAACAATTGTAATTGGTATCGGTGGTGGTTCTGCAATGGACACCGGTAAGGGAATTCGTTTCTTCGGTGAAAAGCTTGGCAAGTGCAAAATTAATGAATATATTGCAATTCCAACAACCAGCGGAACCGGTTCAGAAGTTACTAATACTGCGGTTATTTCTGATACTAAGGAACACCGGAAGATTCCGATTCTTGAAGATTACTTAACACCAGATTGTGCATTGCTTGATCCTAAGTTAGTAATGACAGCACCAAAGAGTGTTACTGCCTACTCAGGAATGGATGTATTAACTCATGCTCTTGAATCATTGGTTGCTAAGGACGCTAATTTGTTTACCGTTGCATTATCAGAAGAAGCCATTGATGCGGTAACTAAGTATCTTGTTGAATGTTATCGTCATGGCGATAATGTCGATGCACGAAAGATCGTTCACGAAGCATCAAATATTGCCGGAACAGCCTTTAACATTGCTGGACTAGGTATTTGCCACTCAATTGCCCACCAATTAGGTGCTAACTTCCATGTTCCTCATGGTTTAGCAAACACAATGTTATTGCCATATGTTGTTGCATACAATGCTGAACACTGTGAAGAAGCCTTACACAAGTTTGCAATTGCCGCTAAGAAAGCCGGAATTGCTGCACCTGGCGTTGGTGACCGTTTGGCTGTTAAGCGGCTGATTGCAAAGATTCGTGAAATGGCACGGCAAATGAATTGTCCAATGACTCTCCAAGCATTTGGAGTTGACCACGCAAAAGCAGAAGCAGCTGCTGATACGGTTGTTGCTAATGCGAAGAAGGATGCAACATTCCCAGGCAATCCAGTTGTTCCTTCAGATGATGATCTGAAGATGATTTACGAAGCAATAATTCGTTAACTTAGTTTATTTGGAGTGATTAGATGTCTAAAAAAATACTTGCAATTAATTCTGGTAGTTCATCAATCAAGTTTAAACTTTATTTGATGCCAGAAGAAAAATTATTAATTAGCGGCTCTGCAGAAAATCTCGGTTCTTCAACAAGTCAGCTTTCATATAAAACTGAAAAAACTGGAGAAACTAGACAACTACCATTAAAAAATCATTCAGAAGCAATTGATCATATAATTGATGTTCTGATGACAAGCGGGGTTGTCAAGGATAAGTCTGAAATTTACGGTGTTGGTCACCGTATCTCTCATGGTGGGAGCTACTATACGCATGCAGTAGCGGTCACTCCAGAAGTAGAAAAACGAATTGATGAATTAAGGGTATTATCCCCTCTCCATAATCCAAATGGTTTAGCGGGAATAAAGGCTTTTGAGAAATTTCTTCCAGATGCCAAAGAAGTTGTTACTTTCGATAATTCGTTCCATCATACGATTCCTAAAAAAGCTTATATGTATGCTTTGCCATATGAGTTTTATGAAAAATATCAAATTCGTCGTTATGGTTTCCATGCTCCTTCCCACCAATATGTTTCTGAAAAGGCACGGGAATTATTTGGAAAAGAAAAGACGCGCCGCATGATTACATGCCATTTGGGTAATGGATCGAGCGTTTCAGCAATTTTAGACGGGAAGTCAGTTAACTCATCGATGGGCTTTACGCCTTTAGCAGGGGTTGTAATGGGAACCCGTTGTGGGGATATTGATCCAGAAATAATTCCATTTTTAGAAGAAGAACTTAACATTGATTCTCACGAAATGCGCCGAATCATGAATGAAGATTCCGGTTTAAAGGGATTATCAGGGATTTCTAATGATGAACGGGAAATTGAAAGTGCGGCTAAAAATGGTAATGAACGTGCTCAGTTAGCATTAGATGTATTTGTTCACTCGATTCAGCAATATATCGGTGCTTATACAACTGATCTTGATGGATTAGACACCTTAGTATTTACTGCGGGAATTGGCGAACATGCTGCTTATATTCGTAGTCAAATTTGTAAAAACCTTGATTATCTTGGGGTTAAGATTGATGAAGAAAAGAATAAGCAGAATGCGCTTAGCATTGAAGCACCGGATAGTAAAGTTAAGGTTGCAGTTATTCCGACAAACGAAGAAATTATTATTGCTCGTGATGTAATGAATGTAACTCAGCAACAGTAGGATAGAGATGGTGTTATGGCTAGACAGGATATTCAACGAACAATTCAAGAATATGTTCCAGGTAAGCAGGTGACATTAGCCCATATTGTAGCCAATCCTACGCCAGATATTTACGAAAAATTGGGAATTCAGACACCTAAAAATGCACTTGGGATTCTAACAATTACGCCTAGTGAAGCATCAATTATTGCTGGTGATATTGCAACAAAATCCAGTAACGTTACGTTAGGTTTTATTGATCGTTTTAGTGGGTCAGTTGTTATCGTCGGTGAAGTTTCCGAGGTTGAATCGGCTTTGCGTCATGTTGTTGATAAACTGCATGCATTACTAGGTTTTGATGTTCCTGAGATTACACGAACATAGTTTAGAAGTGTATTCATTCAGTAAATTGTATGAATGAATACACTTCTTTAGAAAGGAGGGGGATGCAAAATGACGACGCACCAGCGGATCTTGACGTTTAATAACGGTTTTAATTTTCGTGATCTTGGCGGGTATAAGACGCTAAACGGTCAGGTCTTAAAATGGAACACTCTCGTTCGTTCTGCGCATCTCTCCTATTTTGATCGATTTGAGCAACGAGAACTTTATAGGTATGGCATAAGGGCAGTGATTGATTTCCGCTCAACATCAGAAGTTGCATTGTATCCGGACCAATTAACATCATTGATAAAGTATATTCGAATACCAATATTTGATAATGATATTACTGAGAGCAACGTTGATATTATTGAAGCGCGGAAAGTATTTTCTAAAGATCCGCGAGCGGGCTTTAATCGGATGCTATCTGTGTATCGCCAATTTGTTACTAATGAGCAAGCGCAGGAAGCTTTTCATCAATTTATAAAAAAACTATGCTTGCATTCAACGCAGGGCGGAATTTTGTTCCATTGTTCAGCAGGAAAAGATCGAACAGGGTTAGCAGCTATTTACTTGCTAAGTTTGCTCGGTGTTCCAGAATCCACAATTTATGAGGATTATATTTTAACTAATAAAACTTCTGTTAAAAGAATAAAGGAACGGTTGCGCTTTGCTGTGGAGGCTGATTTGGGTGAGAATTACTTGCACTCAATTTATGATCTTTCAACAGCTAACAAGTGTTATTACAATCAGGCAATCTCTCTAATCAATTCTAAATATGGCGGAATGCAAAATTATTTACATGATGTATTGCAAATTAGTAATTCAATGGTTGAACAGTTAAAGTATCTATACTTAGAAAAGTAATTTAAGTTGTTTGAATACTTGAATAAAGATGGGCAAAAGCTTAATTTTACGGTTAAGCTTTTGCCCATCTTACGATATGATTAAAATAAGTAAAGCGGTAACATTATTAACCGCTTTATTTATACATAATTATTTTAGGTGATAGTGATGACAACTCTTCTTTTAATCCGTCATGGTGAAACTTATGCAAATCGGCTAAATTATATTCAGGGAACGCTAAATAATAGGCTTGCAACACTAACAGAGCAGGGGATTGCAGATGCAAAAGCCTATCAAGAAGTGTTAAAGCATAACCAAATTGATTTTGCTTACACTAGTCCGTTAAAAAGGGCATTAGCAACCAGTAAAATCATTTGTAATCACACCAATATTAATGTGCGGGTTGATTCACGACTGTCAGAAATCTCATATGGACAGTGGAACGGAACGGCGATTGCTGACTTGAAAAGGCAGTACACAACATATTTTGATTCGGAAACCAATGATGTTTATCCGCACTCGATTGAAATCAACAATGGTGAAAGCTTCGCACATGCACGGAAGAGAGTCTGGACGTTTGTTACTGAAATTTCACGAGAATATCCTAGTCAAACAATCTTAGTTGTGACACACGGCTGGGTAATCAAAAATATTATCTCTTTGTGTTTGAATAACACAGACGGTACTGCTTTTAAGAATCCGCGAAATTTGAGTGTTAGTAAAATTCAAGTTGATCCGGTGACTGGAAAGCAGAAGGTATGTTATTATAACAGGCCACTTAAAGGAATTGGTAAATTATGAATCTTTTGGCAGTCATAATGATTTTTATCGGGTTGAACATTGATACCTTCATTGCCTTATTATTCGTTTTACGAAACTATAACTATCGATTGCCAATTATTACTTTTGTTACAGCAACGATTACGTTATGGATTTTAGGAGTAGTGTTAGGAAAAGGCTTAGCAGCGCTTTTTCCTGACTGGATTACTGGCTTTATGGGAATCGTTTTAATTTTTCTAGCAGTATTCGGTCAAAATGACGATGATAATGAGAACATTAACACTGGCTTTATATCATTATTCTTGTTTTGTTTAAGCCTTGGCGGTGATAACTTAGCCGTTTATATTCCCTGGGCGGTAAATTTATCGTGGCTGGAAATACTCCAAATTGGAATAATTTTTACAATTTGTTCAGTTATCCTTATCTTATTAGGGAAAGCAATTATTTCATTCGGTCCGATTGCAGGATTATTAGAAAAATATGGTAATTATGGAAGTAAGATCGTATACGTTTTAGCAGGATTATATATAATTTGGAATAGTCATTTAATAAATCACTTGTGGATATTGATTAGTTAAGTTCTGCAAGCAATTTATCGATATTGATATTTTTAACGGCGGAGATGGGGATAACCTTTTTGACTCCGGCACTAAGCAATAGTTTTTTTGAATATTCAATATCAGCTGGGTCATTTACCAAATCAATTTTAGTAATAACGCCGATTGTTGGCTTACTAAACATTGAGCAGAAACCAGCAGGGAAAACCAATCGCTTATCAACAGCGCTTTGCAATAAAACCACGATATCCGCATCCATTGAAGTTACACGGAGCGTGCTCATCATATTGTGATGTTCCATGTATTCACCTGGTGTGTCAATAATATTTGAAGTGAACTCAACAGCTTGCGTTTTGTTATATCTAATTTGCTGATGTTCTAAACGTTGGGTAAGTGTTGTTTTTCCACAAGCGATTGCACCAATAAACATAGTCCTTTTCATGTTACTGCCTCCAGTAAATTCTATAAAATTATACTATTTAACTGTATTATAATAAAAACGGTTACACATAGCCATGGAATATTAAATAATTAAGTGAGGAATACAAAATGTTAACGGCACATGTAGTTTATGCCACAATGACTGGCAATAATGAGGAAGTTGCAAATATTGTTTGTGATAGTTTAACGAATTTAAACGTAAAAGTGATTGAGTCAGAGATTTCTCAGACGGATGTTACTGAGTTTGCTAAGGCCGACATTTTAGTTGTATGCGCATATACATATGACGAAGGCGCAATGCCCGAAGAGGGACTAGATTTTTATGATGACCTCCAGGAAACTGATTTGACGGGCAAGGTTTATGGAGTTGCGGGCTCAGGCGATAAATTCTATGGTGAATATTTTAATACAACCGTTGATCACTTTGATGAAGCATTTAAAAAAGCAGGGGCAACATCAGGGGCTGAAAAAGTGAAGATCGATTTAGAGCCTTATGAAGAAGATATTGAACGCTTAAATACATTTGCAAAAGGATTGGTTGAAACTGCAACTAAGTAAGTAGTTTGAAAGGAATGGTTATAATGGCAAGAGTTGGGGTATTAATTGGTAGCTTAAGTAAAGATTCATACAGTCGAAAGGTAGCTGATTATTTTACTGCTCTTCCTACTAGTCTTGAGTTTGTAGAGTTGAATTACTCAATTTTACCGTTCTATAATCCGGATTTAGAAAAAAAGCCGCCAATCGAATGGCAAGCTTTTAGAAAAGCAACAGATAGTGTTGACGCATTACTGATTGTGACACAAGAGTATAATTATTCGATTCCAGGGGGATTGAAAAACGCATTAGATGTTCTTTCAGTTCCTTCGCCCAATCAGCATTTGATGGGAAAGCCAGTATTAGCAATGACTGATTCTGCAGGCGAAAAAGGCGGTATTATTGCTAATGCGCACCTTCACCAGGTATTACGGTACTTGGGGATGAGGGTAATGAATTGTACAATTGCGATTGGTAATGTCCAATCAGTCTTCAAGGATGGCCGTAATCATGATGTAAAACTCGCAAGCCGTTTAGCTCAGGATATTAAAGATTTTGCCAAATTTATTGGTGAGAGTAACTTGCCATATCAAGCATGTATTGATATGGGGCATAATTTCTGCTATTCGCCAAATGAATTGGCATTATTAGATGGTTCAGGAACTAAGATTGCGACAATCACATTGGATAATTCAGAGAGAAAAACGGTAGTGATTAAGGAAGTTACAGTGGCTCCTGAATATCGCGGTCAAGGACTCGCAAATAAGATAATGACAACGCTAATGTGGCTTGTTGAAGGAGCAGATCGCCAAGTAAAGGCTAATTGTCCATTTGCTAAAAGCTATTTAGAGACACATCCGCAATTTCAAAATATTTTTGTAAAGTAAAAGAGAAACTACACTCAGATTGATTAATTCTGAAGTGTAATTTCTCTTTTTTTGTGGGCTAATGAAACACGTCTTTACTGTTGCGGTAGAGTACATCCTGTTGTTGATCAAGGTAGTTGGCATATCGGGCAGCTGCAAAGAAGTAATCAGAAAGGCGATTGATGAAGGTCAGCACGTCTTGGTTTATTTCCTCTTCCTGCATCAATAGAACAATACGTCTTTCTGCACGGCGAGTAGTTGTTCGCGCAACATGTAGCGCTGAAGCTACTTGACTGCCGCCCGGAAGGATGAATTTTTTAACTGCTGGCACCGTTTCTGTGTAAGTGTCAATCTTTTGTTCAAGCCAAGCTGTCGGTTCTTTTTGATGAAATTCAAATGAATGTCGTTCATCTTCAGCAGGAGTTGCTAAATCGTGCCCGCAATCGAATAGCAGCTGTTGTATTTCTTCTAATTCATTAGATAGCTTTGCTGTTTGTGGGGTTAAAAGCGATCTGGTATAGCCAACCCACGAATTAAGCTCGTCGATTTCTCCATATGCCTCAACACGTGGATCGCTTTTGAAGAGGATTTGCTTTCCGATGATCCTTGTTTGACCTTTGTCGCCATTCTTGGTGTAGATTTTCATTTGACATAATCCTTTCATTATTTTGCCCTAATTTTACTACTTAAATAATAATGAATTAGCTCATTTTACAATAGTCGTCTAAATAATACTAAAAGCAGTTAAAAAACTCAAAAAAATAATGCTATCACATCGAAATTAAATAGTAGTTAACGCAAATTGCAAAAATATACTAATAACTTTGCAAAAAAAGACAAAAATGGGGACTGCAAGAAACTAATAATAATTTTTTCTTAACTAATCCAAATATGATTAATCTTTCTTTGTCATATCTGTTGTTAACTATTGAACTTGTGAAACTAACATCGTAATCTAATAAGCGTATAAGAAAGCGTTTACTATAGAACTGGCGGTGGTATTGTGAGCAAGATTCATCATGGCGGAAATGTTGAGGAAATTGCGGAAAAATTGAATGTTCCCATGGAGGAAATTAAGGATTTTAGCGCAAACATTAATCCACTCGGCTTCCCTTCGGATCTTTGGAATGTATTAGTTCAATCATTTGCTAACATTGAAGTTTATCCTAACCCTAAGTACCCGGAACTAAAAAAGGCGATTGCACAGCATCTGGGGATAAATTCAGATGACGTATTTGTGGGAAATGGTGCAACAGAAATATTAGACGAAACAATTAGGGCTGAAAAAGCAACTGATGCCTTGGTCTTAGCACCAACTTTTGGTGAATATGAACGGTTGTTTGAGCGGATCGGAGTAAAGACGCACCATTATTATTTGCAAGAAGAAAATAATTTTGCGTTAGAAATAAATGAACTTATTGACTTATTAAAAACTCATCATGAAATAACGGTTATTTGTTTAACCAGCCCTAATAACCCAACCGGTCAGATGATTTCCCTAAAGGATCTACGGAAGCTTGCTGATTTTTGTAACAAGCATCATCGGCTACTAATCTTAGACGAATCATTTATAGATTTGACAATTGATGAGCAACCAAGCTTTGTCAATGAGTTAACAGACCAGGATAGAGTATATATTGTTCGTGCGGCAACTAAATTTTTTGCAATACCTGGATTACGGTTAGGCTATGGAATTACAAAAAATGCCAAGCTTAAAACTTTGCTGAAGATTCAAGAAAATACATGGTCAGTTAATGGAATTGCCGATGTGTTTGGTCTAAATATGTTTAGAGCTAAAAAGTATATTGAATTAACCCATCAATGGCTAGATGTACAGCAACCAGCACTATATGATGCACTTAAAAAGATTCCAGCAATAAAAGTTTTTCCTAGCATTACTAATTTCTTCTTATTCAAATGTACTGAGCCTGATTTACGAGAGAAATTGATAAGACAGCGAATTTTGATTCGACAGTGCGACGATTATGAGGGACTTGGAGCACAATATTACCGAGTGGCAGTGAAAGGTCCCCAGGATAATGTATTGCTTGTGAATACGCTAAAGAAAATTTTAGGGCGTGATGAACGATGAAAAAAGTTTTGATTGCAGGGGTAACAAGTGGCTCAGGCAAAACGACAGCAGTTCTTGGAATCTTAAAAGCACTGAACGACCAGTATAAAATTCAATCATACAAGGTTGGACCTGATTATGTTGATACAAAATTTCATACTAGAATAACTAAACGTCCCGCACGTAATCTTGATAATTATCTCGTGCCCGAACCAGCAACGTTAAATTATTTATTCACGGCTGGTACAAAAGGAATTGATTTAGGAATTGTTGAAGGTGTTATGGGATTATACGACGGGCTAGGAACTGATAAGGATGCTTATTCGACAGCCAGTATCGCTAAGCAGTTAAATATTCCGGTCATTTTAGTAATTAACGCGCGTGCTACTTCAACATCAGCTGCAGCAATCTTAAAGGGCTTTATTGAGTTTGATCCTGCTGTACCGATAAAGGGAGTCATTATCAACAACGTGATGAGTAAGAACCATTATGAATTAGTTGCTGGCGCTATTCAGCGTTACTTAAACTTACCGGTTCTGGGGTATCTCCCACACAATAAGGTAATGAGCCTACCATCACGGCAATTAGGCTTAGTACCGGATGATGAGTTGCCAAATATTGATAAAAAAATCTCATTAATAGCGGAAGAAGTTAAGAAACATGTTGATCTTGAGCAATTGGTTGAAATTGCAAGTCCGCTTACTAGGGTTGATAGTGATCCGTTTTCAGGAATAAAGGTAAAGCTTCGGTTAGGAATTGCTAAAGATAAGGCATTTAACTTTTACTATGCGGATAACTTAAGCTTGCTTAAAAAAGCAGGCGTTGAATTAGTTCCGTTTAGCCCTCTTAAAGACAAGAAGCTTCCCAATGTGGACGCTTTGTATATTGGCGGTGGCTACCCAGAAGAGTTTGCTGCACAACTGGCCGCAAATACGGCAATGAAAAACGAAATAATGGCATTTTCTCAAGCCCGAAAGCCAATTTATGCTGAATGTGGTGGCCTAATGTACTTGGGAAAAACATTACGAGAAGAGAATAAGACTTACTCAATGGTTGGGGTTTTTGATGGCGAGAGTCAAATGACCTCGCGTTTAAAGAAATTTGGCTATTGTGTTGCATATCCTAAACAAGATTGCTTGCTAGGAAACGCAGCCCAAAAGATCATTGGACATGAATTCCACCATTCTACGTTTATACCCCTAGATAAGAATCTAACTTCAGTTCTTAATATGCAGAAAATTCGGGACAACAAAATAGTGGATACATGGGATGGCGGATATCAAGTAAGAAGAACGTTTGCAAGCTATCTCCATGTTCATTTCTATCAAAATCGGCAATTATTCATTCAATTTTTGCGAAACTTAGGAGCTGAGGTGCAATGAACATTGTAATTATGGTGTTGCTTGCGTTTATCCTCGATCTTTTAATTGGTGATCCCCATCCTTGGCCACACCCGGTAAAAGCAATTGGACGATTAATCGCAGTGTTAACAAAGAAGTTTAATAAGCCAGAGTATTCTAGGAAAAAGCGTAAATATTTAGGAGTAGCAACATGGCTGATTACGGTTGGTGGCACTGGACTTGTAGCCTATATTGTAATGCGGTTAGCGATGTTTAATTACTATTTATACATGATTGTGGGGACATACTTAAGCTACACTTGTTTGTCTGCTCGGCAATTAGCAATTGAAGCAGAAAAGATAATGAAAAGTCTTAAGCAGGGAAACCTAAAAAAAGCGCGTTACCAAGTAGGGATGATTGTTGGTCGTGATACCGAGAATTTAAGTGCTGAAGAAGTTACTAAAGCAACAATTGAGACAGTTGCCGAAAATACGAGTGACGGTGTGGTCGCCCCGCTGTTATTTTTAGTTATCGGCGGGCCGGTTCTCGGATTAATGTATAAAGCAATCAACACGCTGGATTCGATGGTTGGATATAGAAATGAAAAGTATCGGGATTTTGGTGAATTTTCCGCTAAGGTGGATGACATCGCAAACTACATCCCAGCCCGATTAACGTGGCTTTTCCTAATAATCAGCAGTTGGGTGCTTCGTGATGATACTAGCGAAGCGGTTGCAGTTGGTAAAAGAGATTGTGAGAAGCACTTAAGTCCCAATAGCGCATTTAGTGAGGCAGTAGTAGCAGGAGCACTTCATCTTCAGCTGGGTGGCCCGCACTATTACTTTGGCGAGTTAGTAAAAAAGCCATATATTGGAAATAATCATCTAGTAGTTGCGGCTAACTGGCATTTAAGGCGGACGATTACGATGTTATATATGGCATCATTACTTAGCTTAGGATGTTTTGAACTTATTAGATTATTAATTATTTGGAAGTGAGAAGGATGGAAAAAGAAAGTTATATTACAATCCCCCATCAAATAACCGATAAGAGTTTTCAAATTATTCAAGAAGAGATTGAAAAGATCGACCCAAATTATCAATTTGAAAGCCCTCTACAAGAAGCAGTAATTAAGCGGGCAATTCATACAACCGCAGACTTTGATTATTTAAAGAATTTGAAGTTTACCCATAATGTATTGGAGAAAATAAAAAATGTCCTGATGAATCAGGGGGTTATTTATACAGATACTACGATGGCATTGTCAGGGATTAATAAGCGGCGACTAGATAAGCTCGGTGTAAGTTATCATTGCCTGATTCGGGATCCACGGGTGATTGAAATGGCTAAAGAAAAAGGAATTACCCGGTCGATGGCTGCCGTTGAAGTTGCAGCTAGTGATTCAAGACAGAAAATATTTATTGTGGGGAATGCACCGACTGCACTTTGTAAAATCATTGAGATGGTTAATGAAAATCAATTGGAAACGGCAGCCGTAATTGGGGTTCCGGTTGGCTTTGTTGAAGCAGCTGAGAGTAAGCAGGCACTGTATGAATCAAATATTCCGGCAATTGCAGCACTCGGTAGAAAGGGTGGAAGTAATCTGGCTGCGGCACTGATTAATGCCGTGATATACAACATGGATATTGAAAAGTTAGGTGATGAATATGGCCGTCACACCAAACAATAATTCAGAGGATAATTACGTTTACTATAACGGACGCAAACTGCGGAAAGGATTTACAACAGGAACAACAGCGACTGCAGCAACAGTAGCGGCAATTAGGACGTTGCTAAATCAGGAGCCGCAAGAGACGGTAACGGTACATGCAGCTAATGGTAAAACAGCAATTTTTGATGTTGAACAAACAGATTTTGACGAACAACAAGCAAGCTGTGCGATAAAAAAGGATGGCGGCGATGACCAGGATGCAACTGATGGCACGTTGATCTTTGCAACGGTAAAGTTACGTGACGATAATGAGATTCATCTTGATGGCGGTAAAGGCGTTGGGAGGGTAACTAAAGAAGGCCTTGCCAATAAGCCCGGAATGCCAGCCATAAACCCAACACCACGGCGGGTTATCAAGGCTGCGGCACGTGAAGAATTAGGTGAGAAGCGCGGCGTAGATATCGTTATTTCGGTTCCAGAAGGCGAAAGAATAGCAAAGCTTACCTATAATCCGCGGTTAGGAATCGTTGGTGGCATTTCGATTTTAGGAACAAGCGGTGTTGTTACTCCGATGTCTGAATCGAGTTGGAAACACTCAATTTCAATTGAGATGAATATTCATAGAAAACGTGGCGATAACACTATTGTATTAGTTCCAGGAAACTATGGTGAGGACTTCGCCAAGGATGAGCTTGGGATCCCGAATGCCAAGATCGTACAGATGAGTAACTTTGTTGGTTATGTTTTACATGAAACTCAGCGGCTTGGTTTTACTAAAGTGCTAATTGTTGGAGACTTAGGGAAAATGATTAAAGTTGCTGGCGGAATTTTTTCTACTCATAGTAAAGATGCGGATGCTCGCGCTGAAATAATGGTTGCTAACCTTGCTTTAATGGGTGGCGTGCCAACAGCATTTTTACGAAAGATTAACCAGTGTTTAACAACAATTTCAATGATTAAAATGATTGATGAAGCCGGTTATCAAGACGTATACCAGATGATTGCCGATAAGATTAAGCTGCGTGCAGAAAAATTACTTGCCCATCGTGAACCACACGTTGAAATTGATGCAGTAATATTTTCTCGTGAGAGCGGCTTCTTAGCTGCAAGCAAACCGTTTCAGGAGATCAAGGGTGAGTGGCAATGATTACAGTATTAGGAATCGGTCCAGGTGATCAAGAATACATGCTGCAAGGAACACACAAATATCTAGCCCAAGCGGATGTGGTGATTGGTTCATCACGACAATTGGCTATTTTTTCAGATATGGCGGAAAAACACATGAAACTACCTCGGTTAGCTGAATTAAAAGATTACTTAGAAGCTAATCCACAAAAGAATATAGTGTTGCTTGCGTCAGGTGACCCGCTCTTATATGGTATTGGAACCTGGGTAAAGAACCAATTGGGTAGTCAGAATATCAAAATTGTTCCGGGGATTAGTTCAGTTCAATATATGTTTCACCAATTACAAATATCGATGAATGACTGTTACCTAACGAGTAGTCATGGTCGTACGCCAGACTTTGATTTCTTGTTAAAACATCCGAAAGTGGGAATGGTAACTGATAAGGTAATTGGCCCCTACGAAATAGGTCAGGAAATAAAAAAACGTGGTCTCCATCGAATTATTTACGTGGGGGAGAAGCTTAGCTATCCTGATGAACAAATAACTAAGTATGATGAGCAAACGATTGAGAATCGTGATTATGAGATGAATGTGGTGATTATTACCAATGCGTGATGATGAGTTCTTAAGAAATAAGGTACCGATGACTAAATCAGAGGTACGGGCAATTAGTATTGACAAACTAGATTTAAGCAATAAGAAATCGATGTTAGATGTTGGTGCAGGAACTGGGAGTATTAGTATTCAAGCTGCCCGTGAATTTAAACAATTAGCTGTAACGGCAGTTGAAATGAATCCAGATGGTATCGATATCATTCAGCAAAATATAAATAAATTTGGCTTGAATAATATCAAATTAGTTCAGGGTACCGCTCCAGCAGATATACCAGACCAAAAATATGATGCAATCTTTGTTGGCGGTAGCGGTACACACCTTAATGAAATTATTCGTTTTGCAAGCACTCATTTAAATGAAGGCGGTGCAATTGGCTTGAACTTTATTTTGTTTGAGAATGCAATGCAGGTTGAAAAATTATTACAAGATAATGGATTTAAGGAGATTGAATTAATTGAAGTCGGTGTTTTGCGCTGGCATAAATTAGGCAAAGGACATTTCTTTAAGCCGAATAATCCAACAATTATTGTGAGCGCACAAAAGTAGAAAGGATGATAAAAATGGCAATTGTAAGTTTTGTAGGTGCAGGTCCTGGTGAAACAGACTTAATTACGTTAAAGGGATATAAATTATTATCTGAGGCTGATGTAGTAATTTACGCCGGTTCATTAATTAACACAGACTTACTAGATTATTGCAAAGATGGTGCTGAAAAGTATGATAGTGCCAAAATGACCTTAGACGATATCGTTGATCGAATGGAAGAATCAGTAAAAAACGGTAAATCAGTCGTACGGCTACAAACTGGTGATTTTTCAATTTATGGGTCAATTCGTGAACAAATTGAAGAAATGAAAAAACGCGGAATAAAATATCAATGTGTTCCTGGGGTCAGTTCATTTCTTGGTGCAGCTTCAAGCATGGGTGTTGAGTATACAGTCCCAGAAGTTGCGCAGAGTGTCATTATTACAAGAATGGCGGGACGTACGCCGGTACCAGAAGGCGAATCGCTTAAATCATTAGCTCAGCACCAAACCTCAATGGTAATTTTCCTTTCTGTTCAGGGAATTAGAAAAGTAGTTGAACAACTTGAGGAAGGCGGATACCCATCAGATACGCCAGCTGCAGTTATTTATAAAGCAACCTGGCCTGATGAAAAAGTTGTGCGCGGAACACTAGCAGATATAGCTGAAAAGGTCCATGACGCTGATATTCGCCGGACTGCATTGATTATGGTTGGAAAGTTCCTTGGGGATGAATACAATTACTCACACCTTTATGATGCAGGCTTTAGTACAATGTTCCGTAAAAAGAGTAAGTAAAAATGAAACGGTTTGTGATCATAGCGTTAACAGCAGGTGGTGCGAAAACTGCCCGTCAATTGCAAGAACACTTACAAGAACAGTCATATCATACGGAAGTCGTCTTACCACAACGGTTAGCTCAAGGGAAAGAAAATTATTATCCTAAGGGCGAATTTACAGCGACGATGCATCGACTATTTAAACAGTATGATTGTGTTATTTGCATAATGGCAACGGGGATTGTAGTCCGTTCATTGGCAGCAGTAATTGTTGATAAGACGGTAGATCCTGCTGTTATCGTAATGGACGAGCAGGCTAACAGCGTAATTAGTCTTCTTTCAGGACACGTTGGCGGAGCAAATCAATGGACAAGATTAATTGCTAGGTTAACAGGAGCAACCCCGGTTATTACAACCGCAACAGATACGGAAAAGGTTCAATCACTTGATATTTTGGCAAAACGAGTTAATGGTTGGTACCCAAATTTTAAAGAAAACACGAAAAAAATAAACCGATTATTAGCTGAAGGTAACAAGGTTGAACTATATATTGAACCCTACTTACGACACTATGTAAAGCAGTTCGATGGATTTGAAGTATTAACAAAGATAAATGAGCATCAAGATGGGGTGCCGTTAGTTATCGTTTCAGATCGCTCTGGATTCGCTAAAAATAAAGATGCTATCCACGTTATTCCGCGGGTTAATGTCCTTGGGATTGGGTGTCGGAAGAATGTCACTAATGAGATGATGCAACAAACATTTGCTGAATTTTGCGCAAAACATCATTTATTATGGGAATCAATTGTAAAGATAGCCTCAATTGATATTAAAAAGAACGAACCGGCAATTCAATATTTAGCTCAGGTGTTTAATATTCAAGTGGAGTTCTACTCGGCTCACGAATTGGAGCACGCAAGCGTTAATTATCCTGAGTCGGCTTTTGTCCTAAAGACGGTTGGAGTTGGAAATGTTGCTTGTGCAGCTGCTGATTATGCGAGCGGTGAGCGAAACGCTACAGAAAGATATGCTAACCACGAAGTAACAATAGCACTTAGTCGGTTACACGAGATATAGGAGGAAATAAGATGTTATATGTAGTTGGATTAGGACCAGGATCAAAAGAATTAATGACAGAAGAAGCACGCCAGGTAATTGAAAATACTCATACAATTGTCGGCTATGCCACTTATGTCCGTTTAATTGAAGACATGATTGAAGGCAAGGAATTAGTTGTTACTGGAATGCGTGGTGAGATTGAACGGTGTAAAAAAGCGCTTGAAATTGCAGCAACAGGAAAAGATGTTGCAATTATTTCAAGTGGTGATGCTGGTATTTATGGGATGGCAGGACTAGTTCTTGAATTAGCTGGCAAGATGGATACACATGTCGATGTCAAAGTGATTCCTGGTGTAACTGCAAGTATTGCAGCAGCAGCTCATCTTGGCGCACCATTGATGAATGATTTTTGTCACATTAGTTTGAGTGACCTAATGACACCGTGGGATGTAATTACAGAACGAGTCGATGCAGCAGCTAAGGCTGACTTTGTAATTTGCCTTTATAATCCACGTAGTAAAGGTCGTCCACACCATCTTCGTAAGGCTTTAGATATTATTCTCAAGTATAAGTCGCCTGATACTGTTGTTGGAATTGGTAAAGATGTTGCTCGGCCAAAAGAGATTGATAAGGTTACAACGATTAAGGACCTTGATGAAACTGAAATTAATATGACTTCGATTGTCATCGTTGGTAATAAAAATACATATGTTGAAGATGGCAGAATGATTACTCCACGAGGTTATACCTTATGATTCTTTTATTGGGTGGAACTACAGAAAGCTTAGCCGTTGCGGATGAATTGACTGAGCATAAGGTTCCGTTTGTCTTATCGGTTATTAGTGATTATGGTGCAGAACTGGCCCGCCGTCATGCTGAAAACATTGTTGAAATAACATTTACTGATGAAAGTCTGTTAAGTTTTTGTCACGATAACCAAATCAACTTCATTCTTGATGCTACTCATCCTTTTGCCCGGGTCATTTCACAACTAGCGATGGACAAGGCAAATGAACTTCAAATACCTTATTTGCGTTATGAACGCCAGAATATTTACAGCAAAAACGCCAAATTAAAAATGGTGGACTCATTAGAAGAAGCTTGTGAGTATTTAAAGACGGTAAAGGGGAACGTTTACTTATCAACTGGAAGTAAAACGGCACCGGAATATGCGGAAAAATTGGGCGTTGACCGATTACACGTCAGGGTCTTACCAACAACCCGCGTAATGGAGAATTTAACTGCAACGGGGTTTATTGCATCTCAAATTGACGCGATTCAAGGTCCCTTTACAGTAGCATTAAATTATGAATTATTTAAGCGTGCCAATTCGGTTGTGGTTGTTACAAAAGAAAGCGGGCGCCAAGGCGGAATTCAGGAAAAAATTGCCGCATGTGAACAATTACAAATTCCGTGTATTATTATTCGTCGACCGCAATTAAATTATCCTGCGGTAGTTGCTGATTTGAGCGAACTAAAAGAGTATTTGGAGGAAAATTATGAGTGGTAGAGTAACGCTCCTCGGTGCAGGTCCTGGGAATCCTGAACTATTAACATTAATCGGTAAACGGCGGCTGGGAGAGGCTGACGTAGTATTATATGATCGGTTAATTGATCCATCATTATTATCATTTACAAATGATGATGCGACCCTAGTTGATGTTGGAAAAATGCCTCTGCACCATAAAGTGAAGCAGTCCCAAATCAATGAGATGTTAGTTGATTATGCAAACTTAGGGAAAAAAGTGGTTCGGTTAAAAGCTGGCGACCCATATGTCTTTGGCCGTGGTGGCGAAGAGGCTCAGATACTACAACAGCAGGGAATTAACTTTGAAATTATTCCTGGAATTACTAGTGCCATTGCTGGGTTAGCGGCTGCGGGAATTCCGATTACCCATCGTGATTTTGCGTCGAGCTTCCACGTGATTACGGGACATCATAAAAAGGATGGGCAGCAACTCGATTGGGAAAACATCGCTAACCAAGAAGGAACGCTTGTTTTCTTGATGGGGATGGCGCAACTTCCTAATATATGTCATCAATTGATAGCTCATGGAAAAGCGGTGGAAACCCCCGTTGCAATTATTCAATGGGCAACTCAATGGCGACAAAAGATGGTCAGTGGTGATCTTTCAAATATTGTGGAATTGGTAAATAAAAACGGGTTATCATCACCAGCATTAATAGTGGTAGGGAACGTTGTTAAGCTTAGTAAGCAGTTGAATGTTGCTAAGCCGCTTGCAGGAGTCCATGTATTAGTACCATATAGTAAGAGGCAGCGATTATTTAACTGCTTGGAAGATTTAGGCGCAACTGCGGACTTTTATCAGCGATCAATAGTAGAATCCGCCCCAGCTAAGTTACCCGTTCTTGATTCATATTCGTCAATCCTATTTGATGATTATCTTGCTTATAAAGAATTTATTAAATTGCTTACAGCAAGCAAAAAAGATATTCGCGCATTGGTAGGTAAAAAGATTCTTGCAGGTAATCAAAGTGTTGCCAACCATCTTGCAAAACAGGGGTTGTTGGTAGATGAAGTTGTTGCAACGAACAAACTTTCTGATGATGTACTTGAAGTTGGTGGCCAAAATTCGTCTTATTCACATAAAGAATTTCTTAGTCTCTACCAACGAAAAGAACAAACACATGAGTTACCGTTTGACCTTGAAGAATTTAATGCAGTGATTTTCCCTAGCACTGCTAGTCTACGGGATTTTAAGAGTACGTTAAATGAAGAGCAGTTTAAGCAATTAAAGGACCTAACAGCCTTTGTGATGGGACAATCCATTTATGATCTTGCAACGCAGAATGGTTTTAAAAAAGTAATCAATTGTCAGCCAAATATTAAAGCAACAATTGAGCAGGTAAAGGAGGAGTTAGCGAGTGAATAAAAAAGCAATATTAGCAGTAAGCTTCGGGACAACATATCCGGAAACCCGTGAAAAAACAATTGGAGCTACGGAAAAGAAAATTAGTGAAGAGTTTCCAGATTATGATGTATTCCGCGCGTTTACATCAACGATTGTTCGGAAACGTATCTATAAAAATGAAGGAATCAAAGTTGATAGTATCCGAGAAGCATTGGATAAATTAAAAGCACAGGGTTACGAAGAAGTTTATTTGCAATCTTTGCATATTATTCCGGGAATTGAATACCAATTAGTCCAAAATGCTATTGATAATTATTCACCACAATTTGAGAAACTTGTTGCTACTCCGCCATTGCTTGATAAATTTGCGGACTATGAACAGCTAGTTAATTTTCTGGAAAAACAAAGCGCATATTTACCATCAGGAAAAGCTATCTTATGGATGGGACATGGAACAGCTCATAGTGCCTTTACAACTTATGCTTGCTTAGACCACATGCTTGCAGGAACAAAAAGCTATGTTGGGGCTGTGGAAAGCTATCCTGACGTTCATGATGAAATTAAGCGGCTAAAACACGCAAAGGTTGAGAAAGTATATATGCAGCCATTGATGATGGTGGCAGGAAATCACGCCCATAATGATATGGCATCAGATCAGCCGAACTCTTGGAAGACGATCCTAAAAGAAAATGACATTGTTGGTCATCCTGTATTAAAGGGATTGGGTGAGTATGAAGAAATTCAAGAAATGTTTATTGCTAAATTACGAACGACAATTGAGAGGGGATGAATTAGGTGGCAAGTTTTTATGGAATTGGTGTTGGTCCTGGAGATAGTGAATTATTGACTGTTAAAGCAATCAATACGATCAAGAATTTAGATGTTTTGTATGTACCGCAAGCGCATAAGGGAAGTAAAAGTGTTGCAGAAAGAATTGCAACCCCATATCTGCCAGCAACATTAGCAATAAAGAAGCGCCATTTTCCAATGGTAAAAGATTGGGATACTAAGATGGAGAGTTGGCGTAAGATTGCGGATGAAATTAAAGATGATGTGCAACAAGGAAACAATGTTGGTTTCCTTACACTAGGGGATCCATCCGTTTACAGTACTTTTAGTTACCTTGCCGACATATTGATACCAGTCATTGATGTTCAAACAATCGCTGGAATTTCATCATTTAGCCAAATTGCAGCTAGCTTATCAATTCCATTAATGCTGGATGAGGAATCGCTAGAAGTGGTCCCTGCAACGGCCGATAAGGAAAAGTTAGCAAAGGTAATTGACCTAAATGATAATGTTGTCATTATGAAAATTGCCACTAATTTTAAGAAAGTTTATCAAATCCTCAAAGAAAGAAAGTTATTAGATAAAACCGTTATTGTCGAAAATGCATCAATGGCTAATCAAAGGGTGCAACGGTTAACAGAATATTCAGCAGACGACCAGCTACCGTATTTTTCAACCGCGTTATTAAAGAAAAAAGAGGCATAATTATGGGAGCATTGAAAAAATGTCGAAAATTTATGTTATTTTTAGCAATTGGTTTTATTTATACCCTTGCTTATCCGATGACAGCTCACGCAATGCATATCATGGAAGGAATGCTGCCGCCTAAGTGGTGTATTTTCTGGTTTGTTGTATCCGCACCATTCTTCATTTATGGATTATATCGAATGCACAAGATCGTCAATTCAGATATTCCTAATGCTAAGGTTATGTTAGCGCTTTGTGGAGCTTTTGTTTTTGTTCTCTCGTCATTAAAACTGCCGTCAGTTACTGGTTCATGTTCTCACCCGACAGGTGTTGGGTTAGGAACAGTAATGTTTGGCCCAGGTGTTATGTCTGTTTTGGGTGTTATTGTGCTATTATTCCAGGCTTTATTGTTAGCTCATGGTGGATTAACTACTCTTGGAGCTAATGAATTTTCGATGACCATTGTTGGACCAATAGTTGGGTATGCTGTTTGGAAACTTTGTCGAGCAATGAAGGTTAGACGGTCTATATCATTATTCCTTTGTGCAATGTTTGCGGATTGGTCAACATATGTAACAACTGCCTTTCAATTAGCAATTGTTTTTCCAGATCCAAACGGTGGTGTTGGAGCAGCACTTGTCAAGTTCCTCGGAATTTATGCCGTAACACAAATTCCATTAGCGATTGCTGAAGGCTTATTAACGGTTATTGTTTACAACTTAGTAATCAGTAATGATCTTTGGAAGGAGTCGGCTTTACAATGAAGAAGCGAACAAAGACTAACATCATCTTATTGATCTGTGTTATATTGCTGGTTCTGATTCCATTTATTTTTGTTAAGGGTGAGTACGGAGGTAGTGATGACCAAGGGACTGAACAAATAAAGAAGTTTGATCCCCATTATAAGGTGTGGGCACAACCCGTTTGGACACCACCATCGGGCGAGATTGAAAGCCTCCTTTTTACCGTTCAAGGTTCTTTAGGGACAGGAGTTATTTGTTACTTTATTGGTGTAGCGCATGGCAAGAAAAAAGCGAGAGAAAATTCTAAGAATAATGGGAAGCAACAAGTCACAGGTAAGTAATTAAGAAGAAGGCGGTGACTATTTCATGCTGAGTATTGATAAATATGCTTATGAAAATCGAATTGTTAACTGGTCACCAAAACTTAAGGCTTTATTATGGCTTGGCGGAATTATTCTTGCTTTTCAACCAATTCAATGGCTGAAATTAGCAGTTTTGGTAGTAGTTGCAGCAATTACGATTTATGTGACAAAGGTATCTTTTAGGCGCTATCTTAGCTGGTTTTATGCAATTATTCCCTTTGTCCTTTTAAGTATTATTGGAATTGTAGTGACGGTTTCTCCGCAACGAAGCGCGCTAATTTGGCCAATAAAATTTGGAAGCGTCTATATTGGGATGGCAAAGGTTATGATGCCAAAAGCTGGGCAAATGGCGTTGCAGTGTATGACGGCAATTGTTTGCACTTATTGGTTTGCATTAACAACACCGTTTATTCAGATTTTGCAGGTACTCAAAGCAGCGAGGTTTCCTCGTGTTATGATTGAGGTTACGATGCTAATGTATCGCTTTATCTTTATCTTTGTTGATGCATTTGATCAAATTCATCGAGCACAAAAACTACGATTCGGATATGATTCCTTTGGACTAATGATTCATTCATCTGGTATTTTAGCGAAGATGCTTTTTGAACAAGTTATTATTAACTATGAAATGATGACAAAAGCATTAGATGCTAAATTATATGATGGAGAATTTTATATCTAGGAGGATGCAATGATTGAATTAAAACACCTTAGCTACAGTTATGACGATAGGGTAAAAATTCTCGATGATATTTCATTAAAGATTGGTGCAGATAATCATAAAGTAATTGGCTTTATGGGTCACAATGGTGCGGGTAAATCAACCCTTTTTCTTAATTTAGTTGGTGAACTAAAGCCGACTAGCGGAGAAATATTAATTGATGGAGAACCTGTAGAATATTCCAAAAAAGGACTACGTAAACTGCGGCGGAAAATAGGAATTGTTTTTCAAAATTCAGATCAGCAAATTTTTTATTCAATTGTTAAAGACGATGTTGCTTTTGCACTGCATAATCTTAAAGTTCCTAGCGAAGAAATAAATAAACGAGTAGAAAAAGTATTAAGTGAACTTGATATTCTACCATTAAAGGAACGGCCAATTCAGTATTTAAGCGGCGGTCAGAAAAAAAGGGTTGCGATTGCTGGAATGATGGTAATTGGTTCAGAGTGGATCCTGCTTGATGAGCCAACGTCCGGTCTTGATCCGGATGGTCGAATTAGAATGCAAAAACTGATTCAAAAATTAGTAAATAACGGACAGCGAATAATCTTATCAAGCCACGACATGGACTTCATGTATGAGACCTGTGACTACTTCTATTTATTAGGAAAAGGGAAGATTTTAAAGCAGGGAGATAAGCAAACCGTCTTTGATGATGAACAATTATTGCGGAAAAATAAGCTTGACCAGCCGTGGCTAGTAAAAATTCACCAGAAACTGGGCTTGCCATTATACGATAGTGAGCAAGAATTATTTGCGATTGAAGGAAAACATAACTGATTTTGGCGAAACCAAATATTAATACACAAGTTGATGGGGCAGATACAGTTTACTCCATCGGTACATAATTTTATTAAGCTTATGGAGGAATGATCATGTCAGCACAGTCCATAATGTTTCAGGGAACAGCATCAGATGCCGGAAAAAGTTGGTTAGCTGCAGCTGTTTGCCGAATATTATCTAATCAAGGGAAAAAAGTTGTTCCATTTAAATCACAGAACATGGCGTTGAATTCATTTATTACTGATATTGGTGATGAAATGGGACGGGCACAAGTCTATCAAGCGGAAGCAGCACGGGTAAAACCAGATGTGCGGATGAACCCAATACTGCTTAAGCCATCAACTGATAAAGATTCGCAAGTAATTGTAATGGGCAAAGTACTTGCTGACATGGATGCTGCAAGCTACTACAAGTTTAAGCCGCAATTAATTCCCAAAATAATGGAAGCATATGAAGGGCTTGCAAGTGAAAATGATGCGGTAATTTTAGAAGGAGCCGGCAGTCCTGCTGAAATTAATTTAAACGATAATGATATCGTTAATATGGGGATGGCCCGAATGGTTGATGCCCCTGTAATTCTTGTTGCCGACATTGACAAAGGCGGCGTATTTGCTTCTATTTACGGAACCATTAAATTAATGCCGCCAGAAGATCAGCGACGGATTAAAGGGATTATTATTAATAAGTTCCGGGGCGATAAAAGTTTACTTGAACCGGGAAACAAAATGATTGAAAAATTAACGGGAGTACCTGTTATTGGTGTCTTACCGATGAGTGACATCGATATTGATGAGGAAGATAGTGTTTCGTTAACGCGGAAGTCACGGCAAAAAGAAGCGGGAAAAGCGTTAGATGTTGCTGTGATTGATCTTGATAAAATTTCTAATTTCACCGATGTTCATAGTCTTGAAATCCAACCAGACGTATCTGTTCGTTACGTTGTAAGAGCAGATGAATTAGATACGCCTGACCTTTTAATTCTCCCTGGAAGCAAGAATACAAATGAGGACCTTGCTGCTCTTAAAAAGAATGGATTATATGAAGAAATCTTGCGAGCACATCGAGATGGTAGTAAGGTCATTGGCATTTGTGGTGGTTATCAAATCCTTGGTCGAAAACTTTATGATCCCGAAGCAATTGAATCACCAATTAAGGAACAAGCAGGTTTGGGGTTACTTGACACGGAAACAACCTTTAACGAGCAAAAGACAACAACACAGGCTGTTGCCAAAAGAAAAAATTATACATTAAAAGGTTACGAAATTCATATGGGAACTACTAAATTAGGCCTAAATGCAACGCCTTTCTCTGTTATTTGTACGACTAATGGTCAATCGGAAACGCGGGAAGATGGAGCTGTTAGCAGTGATGGAACTGTAATGGGAACTTATCTTCATGGAATTTTTGATAATCCTTATTGGACGCGGCATTTTTTGAACAAAATTAGGACAAGCAAGGGGTTAGCGCCACTTGTTAACACTAATGTTTCGATTAGCGATTATAAAGATCAGCAATATGAGAAACTTGCTCAATTATTTGAACAAAATGTTGATATGGGAAAGTTTGAACAGATTTTGCATGATTCAACAAAAAGTAAAGGGTGATTAAGATGATGGAAGCACCATATCCGATTATTTTAAATTTAGTGAAAAAAAACGTAGCAGTAATTGGTGGCGGAAAAGTTGCCCATCGTAAAATTAAGAAATTACTCTTGGCTGGTGTAGTACCGACAGTTATTAGTCCTGAGTTAGTTGCGAATATTGATCAAGCTAAGATTAACTGGATTAAGGATATTTATCGGCGGAAATATGTTGAAGAGATGGATATTATTATTGCATGTACAAATGACGCGCAGGTTAACGACCGTGTCAAAGCGGAGGCAACACATTTTCAATTAGTAAATAATACTAGTGATAAAACTAATTCTGATTTTTATAATTTAGCAACACTTAGCTCAGATGATATGTTTATCAGTATTTCGACAATGGGAAAATCACCCAGTGTTGCTAAAAAAATGAAAAATGAGATTAAAGAATGGGTTAGTAAGAGATTTCATAAGGAGTTTGAATAAGAATGTATTTGATGTGTGTGAGTTTGAATTATCATCAATTACCAATTGAATTACGAGAGAAATTTTCTTTTTCAGCTGACGAGATTTCCAAAGCTAATAGGTTGCTTAATGCGGAAAAGAGTATTTTAGAAAACTTGTTGATTTCAACCTGTAATCGGACCGAAATTTATGCGGTAGTGGATCAGGTTCATACGGGTCGCTATTATATTAAACGTTTTTTAGCGGAATGGTTCCATTATACGGTAGAAGACTTTAACCAGTACGTTTCGATTACTACTAAGGATGATGCCGCAAGTCATCTTTTTCGAGTAATTGTGGGGCTGGATTCTTTAATTAAAGGTGAACCACAGATCCTGGGACAGATGAAAAATGCATTTCAAGTTGCGACAGATCAAGGGACAACTGGAGTAATATTAAATCACCTGTTTCGGCAGGCAATTACATTCTCTAAAAAAATGCATACAGAGTATCGGGTAAGTGAGTTGGCGCAGTCCTCTGGTCAAGCAGGATTACATCAAATTAAAAGTGATTTTGGTTCATTAAAGGGTAAGAGCCTGGCGGTAATTGGGTTAGGACATATTGGTAAACATACCGCTTATAATGCTAGCAACATGGGCTTTAGCAAAGTTTTACTATTGAACCGCACAGACCAGAAAGCTGAACAGATTGCTAATGAGTTGCAAGGAGTAGTGGAGGCACGACCATTTAGCCAGTTAGATTCAGTGATGACAGAGGTTGATGCTGCTGTTTTTGCTGCTTCAGTAAAAGAGCCATTATATCGGGTAACCGATGATCGTCAGCAAGTAATTGTTGATTTGGGTGTTCCGCGAAATGTCGCCGATGATAGTGAATGCGTCAATTACTATGATATTGATAATTTGCACTCAATATTAGAAACGAATGACACCAAGAAAAATCAAATGTTAAATCAAATTGCTAAAAAAATTCCCATTGAAGTTAATGATTTTTATGTTTGGGAAAAACAATTGCATATTGTTCCCGTAATCAGGGGGCTTCGTGAGCATTCGTTAAAAATTGAAGGAGAAGCATATGATAGTCTTCTACGTAAATTACCAGAATTGAATGTCCATGAACGTAAAGTAATTAGTAAGCATATGAAGAGTATCATTAACCAGATGATTAAGGGACCAATCAAAGAGATCAAAGAGTTATCAGTAACGCCAGGAGCGACAGCGGATATTGACTTTTTCTGTAAAATCTTTGGGATGGACAATTTAAAGGTGGAGAATCAAGAAAATGACAGATAAAGTAATTGTTGGTAGTCGGAAGAGCAAGCTAGCAATGGCGCAAACAAAGCTGGTTATTGCATCGCTTAAGGAACTTTTTCCGACAACACAATTTGAAATTAAGAATGTTATTACTGAAGGTGATCGTAATCAGCAAGCAAGCTTAGCTAAAATTGGCGGTAAGGGTGTTTTTGTAAAAGAGATTGAAGAAGAGTTAAAAAATTGTACCATTGATTTTGCTGTTCATAGTCTTAAGGATGTAATGCCAGTACTGCCTGATGAACTAACACTTGGCGCCTTCCCTAAGCGAGTATCGCCATTTGATTGCTTGGTAAGCCGCCAAGAATTTACAAGTCTTGATGCTCTTCCGCGCGGTGCCCGAATTGGTACTAACAGTTTGCGTCGCCAGGGTCAGTTATTAAATGTTCGACCGGATTTAAAAATTATTCCGATTAGGGGTAATATAGACACTAGGCTAAAGAAAATAGACACAGAAAATCTTGCCGGGGTTGTCTTAGCTGAAGCGGGGTTAGATCGTTTGAGTATTGACTTAAGCAACTACCATCAGCTATCACTAAAAGATATTATTGTTCCAGCTGTTGGGCAGGGGTGCTTAGCAATTGAATGCAGGAAGGCGGATGAAAGAGTGCGCGAAATGCTTGATCAGATTAATGATCCGCAATCGGCAAAGTGTATTCATATAGAGCGAGAATTCATGCGTGAGTTGGGAGGAAGCTGTAATTTCCCAATTGGTGGGCATGCTTACTTACAGGATCAGCAGATTGTTTTTGACGGGTTAATAGCATCCCCTAATGGTGAACACTTAATTAAAGAAGTAGCAGTTCCTGCCAATAAGCCTGGAGTCGGCAAGGTGGTTGCTGATCAGTTATTGGCTAAGGATAATTTTGGAATTATTGAAGGAGATTAGTAATAATGTTGCAATTTGATCGTCATCGTCGTTTACGTACTAGCGCTGCAATGCGAGATTTGGTAAGAGAAACTCATTTAAATAAAGATGATTTAATTATGCCGGTTTTCGTGGACGCAACAATCAACGGCAAAGAAGAAATTCCGTCAATGCCGGGAATTTACCGGTATAGTCTTGATACCATTTTGGATGAAATCAAGGAAATCGTGGACCTTGGTATTAAATCAATTATTATTTTTGGTGTTCCAGAGAAAAAAGACGAGGTTGGAACCAGCGCTTGGGAAGAGAATGGTATTGTCCAACAAGCGATTCGGTTAATCAAGAAAAACTATCCTGAATTAATCGTAATTGCAGATACCTGCTTATGTGAATACACCAGTACCGGTCACTGCGGAATTCTTAAAGACGGAATAGTCTTAAACGATGAATCCTTAGAATATCTTACTAAAACAGCAGTTAGCCAAGTGGCAGCCGGTGCGGATATTATTGCGCCATCAAATGCAATGGACGGTTATGTCGCTGCTATTCGTCAAGGATTAGATGAAGCAGGATTCAAGAACACACCAATTATGTCCTATGCTGTAAAATTTGCTTCATCATTTTATGGTCCATTCCGTGACGCTGCTGATGGTTCACCTAAAGAAGGACCTAAAGATCGAAAAACATACCAAATGGATCCAGCTAATCGCCTAGAAGCATTGCGTGAAGTAGCTAGTGATGAAAAGGAAGGTGCTGATTTTGTGATGGTTAAACCAGCAATGGCCTTCTTAGATATTATGCGTGAAGTTCGTAACCATACTTTATTACCACTAGTTGCATATAATGTTTCCGGTGAATATGCAATGGTTAAGGCAGCTGCAGCTAATGGCTGGATTAATGAGGACCAAATAGTTTATGAAAGTTTGGTTGGAATGAAACGAGCTGGAGCAGACTTAATTATTACTTACTTTGCCAAGGACGTTGCTAAAAAACTTTAATTTGTTAGGTGGGTTTATTTTGAGTAAATTAAATACAACAAGATCAAAGGCAGCTTTTAAGGAAGCGCAAAAGTATATGCCAGGCGGGGTTAATAGTCCTGTACGAGCATTTAAAAATGTTGGTGGCGATCCGCTTTTTATTGACCATGGTAAAGACGAATATATTTACGATATTGATGGAAATAAATATATTGATTATGTTTTATCATGGGGTCCGCTAATTTTAGGACATGCAGACGATCAAGTAGTAGCTGAGCTTGATAAGGCAGTTGCAAAAGGCACTAGCTATGGTGCGCCTACATTACAGGAAACTGAATTAGCAAAAATTGTTAATAAGATTATGCCATCAATAGAAATGATTCGGATGGTATCTTCAGGAACGGAAGCGACAATGAGTGCTATTCGATTAGCCCGTGGGTACACTCGCCGCGAGAAGATTGTAAAGTTTGTGGGTAATTATCATGGACACAGTGATTCGCTATTAGTTGACGCAGGGTCAGGTTTAGCAACATTTGGCATTAATACTTCGCCTGGTGTACCTGATGACCTTGCTTACGATACCTTAACAGTTGCCTACAATGATGTGGACGGTGTTAAGAAATTATTTGCAGATCATGGGGATGAAATTGCTTGTGCGATTGTTGAACCAGTAGCGGGAAATATGGGTGTTATTCCTGGTACTCAAGACTTCTTGCAAACTCTTCGTGATGTTACCAAAGAGCACGGGTCCCTTCTTATTTTTGATGAAGTAATGTCTGGCTTCCGAGCAGCATATCATGGTGTACAAAGTTTAGTTAATATTACCCCTGATTTAACAACACTAGGCAAAGTTATTGGTGGAGGACTTCCAGTGGGTGCGTTTGGTGGTCGTCGTGAAATTATGGAGCAAATTACCCCTGCTGGTAGTATTTATCACGCTGGAACCCTTTCTGGAAATCCATTAGCAATGACAGGCGGAATCAGTACGCTTAAGCAATTAACCCCTGAAGATTATGTTGAGATGGATAAAAAAGTTACAGCATTAACTGATGGGATTAAGCAAGCTGCAGATAAGTATGGTGTACCAATGACTGTTCATCATGTTGGAACAATGTGGAGCTACTTCTATAATGGTGATTCAATTAATAACTTTGATGATGTAAAGGCATGTGATCAGAAACTCTTTGAAAAGTGCTTCTGGGAACTATTAGCCCATGGTATTTATGTTGCACCTTCACAATTTGAAACAAACTTTATTTCTACTAAGCACACTGATGAGGACATTGAAAAGACAATTGCAGCATTTGATGCAGCATTTAATGCGGCAACCAAGTAAATAAAAGATTAAAAGGCTGTGGCAAGGAATTGTCACGGCTTTTTTTGAAAGAAGTGAAAAAATGGGAAAGCAAAACTTAACCCTTGTCTTAGGCGGTGCCAAGAGCGGTAAGTCAGAATTTGCTGAAAGTTTATATTCGCGCCAAGAAAAGGTTTGCTATATCGCAACTGGTGTAGTAAAAAATCCGGACGGTGAAATGCAATTACGAATAAAACGCCATCAAGAGCGCCGATCAGCTAATTGGACAACGCGAGAACAATATAGAGATATTGCAGAAGCGATTGAAGATAATCCTTTAGATGGCTACTTACTTGATGATGCGATAATGCTAGTTACAAACTTGTTTTATGATTTTGTGCTAACTAAAACAACGCCAGAAAGAATAGATGCTTATTTAGAGCAAACATCTTCGACAGAAATAGCAAAAATTCGACAAATGATTCTTGATGAGTGGACAAAAATTTTAATAGCGCAAAAGCAGAATAGTCAATCAATGGTAATAGTTAGCGATGAAGTTGGCTTAGGAGTAGTACCAGCAACCAAGCAAACACGGATTTTACGCGATTTGTATGGTGAGGTTAACCAGCTAATTGCCAAGAAAGCAGATGACGTCTATTTTGTCATTAGCGGATTAGTCCAGAAAATTAAGTAGGTGATGAAATGAAAGATGCGTTGATTTTATTTGGGCAGTTTTTTACTAAGCTGAACATTCCAATCCCTGTTGATGATGCAACTAATAAATTCAAAACGAGTATCCAATATATTACCCTTTTTAGCTTTTTATTAGGATGTATTGAAGGGCTAATCTTTTGGGGCTTTACCTACCTTTTTCCATTATGGTTTGCGTGGATTTTATACTGGATTACTGATGGCTTATTAACGGGGGGCTTTCACCTTGACGCACTTGCCGATACGGCCGATGGCTTTTTCTCGTCTCGAACATCTGATAAGATTTTTGCAATTATGAAGGACAGTCGGCTAGGGACAATGGGGAGCTTGGCACTGGTCTATTATTATGCATTAGTTGTTGGCTTAGGAATTGTTATTAGCCGTTATTTAACCCTTACTCATATGATCCTATTGACAATTTGTCTAACTATGCTGACTAAGGCCGGTTTGTCACTCCTCTTTTATAAAATGGTTTATCCAGGTAATAAAAAGGGGCTTTCAAACATCTGGCTAGGAATTAAACCTTGGCGGATAGTAGTCGCACAGGTTTTTGCAATTATTGTTGTTAGCCTCTGCTTTTCATGGCAGGGCTTAGTTAGCTACTTAATGATCCCATTGGTAGCCTTTTTCTATCGTCGAAAGGTGACGAAAGTGTTAGGAGGAACGCCGGGAGATACGTTAGGAGCATTTGCTAGTCTTTCTCCATTGATTTTTTTGATAACACTTACTATTTTATTGAGGTTTGGATTATGAAACTGATTTTAGCACGACACGGAGAGACCAATTATAATCATTTGCGAAAATTTTACGGGTCGGCTGATGTTAGTCTTGATGAAAAAGGAAAAAGGCAAGCACAGGAATTAGCAGAAAAGGTAAGAAAGCTTCAGCCTACATTATTTGTTAGGACTAATCTTCAACGGACAAAACAAACGATTAGTGCAACAGAAGCATTCTTTCCGACAACTCCGACAATAATAATTCCTGATTTAGCTGAAAAAGGATTTGGCAATTGGGAAGGATTAGATGCAGATGAAATTGAAACTCAGTATCCAGAAGATTGGGAAAAATGGCTATCGGCACCGTTAACATATACACCAGCAACAGTCGAACCGTTTGATTACTTTCGGACTCGGGTACAGCAAGGCTTGCAATGGTTATTGGAGCATGTTACGGAAAGTGATGTAGTTTTTATCGTAGCCCACCTTGGGTCTCTTCGTCTGATATACCAAGAATTGATTGACCCGACAGCGGATTTTTATTCGCTTGATTTTAAGGCGTCTTGCTATAGCACAATTGAGTTTAGAAATGGGAGTGTTTACCAGTGGGAAATGAATCAATAGGGGATGGAGAATTATGGCAATTTTGATAACATATCCTAAACATAAAATTCCAATTTATTGGCGGATGCGATTAGAACAGCAAGAAGACGTGATTTACTTTCCATTTCGCGTCCTAAAACCGGTTAAACTCAGTAGAGAAGAGATTCAGCAGGTAAAAAAAAGCGCGACATTGGTTATTACTAGCCTGTACGGAGCAAAAGTGTTTATTGAGGAGTTAAGTAAACTTAATAAAGCCGCAACGATTTATGTCCTTAGTGATAAGATCAAAAAAGTTTTACAAGAAAAAATCAAAAATCCGATTAAAGTAGCAGAGAGCGAAAACCGGAATGCTCTTCTTAAAGACTTAGAACAGCAAGAGGTTACTAGTGTATGCTGGTTAATTGGGGATAAGGCCGAAAAGTACTATGACGACTTTATTGGAAGTAAGGTAGTAATTTACCAAAATACGTGGGATAAACTACATGCTAGCAAGGGCTTAAAAATCTTTTTAAAGCATCAAATTACCTCAATACTAGTAACAAGCTCGTCTAACTTTGATCGGATGTATGAAGTAATGACTAAAGTTGATAGTAGCGATTATAAACACATTAATTATTATGTATTAGGAACAAGCACGGGAAAGTACTTGGCGACAAAGGGGCTAAAAGTAAAAGTACCAACAGAAAAAAGAGATGTTTTAGCACATGTGTTAGAGAGTATTTGGCAAAGCGAAAGGAATAAGTAAAATGAATTTTAATGAGGTACGATGCCAACCGTTGTCAAAAGAAGCAATGGCTAAGATGCAAGCAAGACTTGATAATCTCGCAAAACCAGTCAAGGGGCTTGGTCGGCTTGAGGAATTAGCTGATCATTTAGCGGGAATCTATGGGACAAGCGATTTTGATGTTAAACCGCGAAAATGTTTGGTCTTTGCAGCTGATAGTGGCGTAGTTCACGAAGGCGTATCAGCGAGCCCGCAAAAAATTACGGCAATTCAGGCGGTGAATATGATGAATGGTCATACTGCCGTTGCAGCGCTCGCAAAAGCATTTAATTGTCATTTGCAGGTTTATGATATCGGAATTAATGCCGAATTAAACTCGCCGTTGGTAGAGGAAAATAAAATTCGGCAAGAAACCGGTGATATGTTAGTGGAACCCGCAATGACGGTTGATGAAGCAAGGCGGGCAGTTCAATATGGCTTTGATAAAGGAATCGAAGCATACCAAGCTGGTAACCAAGTAATTGCGGTTGGTGAGTTAGGAATGGGCAATACCACAGCAGCATCAGCAATAATTGCGGCAATCTTAGGAAAAACCGGTGAAGAAGTTGCGGGAAGAGGCTCTAATATTTCTGATGAACGGCTAAAGCATAAAATCGCAGTAATTAATAAAAGCCTTGATCGTGCGGGCTTTAGTGGAAAGAAGAATAATGATGCACTAACGGTGTTAAGTGAGGTTGGGGCACTCGAGCTTGGTGCAATGGCCGGTGCGATCCTAGCTGCTGGTGCAATGAGGAAACCGGTTTTATTAGATGGCTTTTTATCTTATTCGGCAGCATTATTAGCAAGTACGATCAATCCAGAGATTATTGCTTATATGATTCCGACCCATAAGTCAAAAGAGCATGGTTCACAGATTGTATTACAAGCACTAGGCTTGGCACCGTATATTGATATTGATATGTGTGTTGGCGAAGGAAGCGGGGCAATGATGATCCTGCCATGGTTAGATGGGATCAAATCGGTTTTGGAAAATATGAATACTTTACAGGAAATGGATTTTAACTTTATTCCTTAATTAAAGAAGGCAAGAAGAAATTATGAGGAATAAAGCGGTTATATGGGCGATTTTGTCTGCTTTTTTATATGCAATTTATACTCCTATCGCAAAGATTCTCGGAATTCAATGTCCGCCGGTTTATCTGACGGCTTCCTTATATCTAGGGTCCGCAATCGGATTAATTTGTTTGTATTATCTGTTCAAAGATCGATTTGATACAGGGGAACAAAGTGTTAGTTTAAATGACTTGGACAGCCTTGTCTTAATGATTGTGCTAAATATTGGCGATGGAATCCTGTTAAATTTAGGAATAAAATTATCGTCCGCAGTATCAATGTCGTTAATTAGTAATTTTGAAATCGTTGCTACGGCAGTGATTTGCGGTGAGAAAATTACAAAGAAATTATGGCTTGGGATTAGTGTGATTGTTATTGCCAGTATGGTATTATCCTTTAACTTTAGCAGTTTGAAAATTTCTTGGGGCATCATTCTGGGCTTATTGGCAACCATTTTATGGGGATTTGAGAATAATGTTACTAAAAACTATCAATAAAGAACCCTGTGCAAGTAGTAATAATTAAAGGGTTTGGTGTTGGCATTGGTAGCTACTTAATAGCGCTTGGTGTTAAAGAAACACCAGTAAAAAGCGTCTTGACCATCGTTTATTGTTTAATATTAGGATTTTTTGCGTTTGGTTTAAGCATTTTATTATATATAATGGCGCAGCGTTATTTAGGAGCGGCCAAAACAAGTGCTTATTATGCGTTAAGTCCGTTTATTGCGGTTATTTTATTGTTACTAATATTAGGAGAAAGTCTTAGTCTTCAATTCATTATCGCGCTTATATTAATGATTGCGGGGATATTTATTGTGGTAAATGATGTACCCGCAAGTGAGAAAAGACCGACTCAAAAATATTCGTAGCACATTATAGAGAAAAGAGCACTATTTTGTCCTATTTGTCGTGAACTACTCGGCCATAAATGACCGAGCTTCTGGGAACACGAAGTAGTATTTAGGATGTTACACAAGTATTCTTGCTACCTAACTTACAGAACTCCGTTCTTTTACCAAGGCTAGTTCCTAGCCAACGGCTTTTAATCCTTTTTGCAAGATGTTAACTGCCGCATTAACATCTCGGTCGTGGTGAACGCCACACTTTGGACAAGTCCATTCGCGAACTTCAAGTGGCTTCTTGCCACTGTTAAAGCCACAATGCGAACAGATTTGACTGGTATAGTTTGGTTTCACCAAGACTAGTTGTTTGCCATACCAAGCACACTTGTATTCCAGCATCGTCCGGAACTGATACCAACTAGCGTTAGCGATCGACTTCGCTAAGTGGTGATTCTTTTGGAGATTCTTGGCTTTCAAATCCTCAATAACAATCACGTCGTACTGCTTAACTAGAGCCGTCGTTAGCTTGTGGAGGTAATCCTTGCGCTTGTTGGCAATTCGTTGTTGATAATGGGCTTTAACAAGTCGGGCGCGTTGCCAGTTCTGATAATCATTGAGTGCTAACTTGGTATCTTGGTGGTTGTGATTCCATTGGCGAACGGCAACGGTTGCCCGGTGGCGCCGCTTGCTGAATTTACTTTGCCACTTCGTTACTTGATGTTCTAATTTAGTGTTGAAGGTACCGTACTTGACACCATCAGAACTAATCGCAAGGTCGGCCAGGCCTACGTCAAGCCCGACCATTTGCCCCGTTTTCGGTAACCGTTCAACGGTTGTTTCAACTTGCAGGGAGAGGTAGTAACGACCCGTCGGGTCATAACTGACCGTATAACGCTTAATTTTGGCCTCACCAATAAGAGTCGTTTTACTCGTGCGTATACTTCCGAGTTTTGGTAATTGTAACCGCCGCTTGGCAAGTACCTTGCACGTTGATAGGCCACATGGCGGCTCTTAAAGCGGGGATAGCCACCTTGGTGCTTAAACAATCGTTTAAAGGCCTCGGTAAGATTATGGTTCACCACTAGGAAACTGGTGGAATCACTTTCCTTGAGAAAGGGATATTCACGCTTGAGCTGTTTCAAGAGGTAGTTCATACCATACTCATTGACGAAGTGGCTACTGGGATTGTTTTGGTAACGCTCCTTAGCCATACTGAGCATTTAGTTCCAAACGAAGCGGTCATTACCAAACATTTGCCATAACTGATCCCGTTGGGATTGGTTAGGGTACAAGCGAAGTTTGATCCCTTTAATGACCTTGTTCATTCTAGTTCCACCTCCTTTTTCCGTTGATCATCAATGTACTTGGCAACGGCTTGTTCATTAACGGCCCCAATACTTTCAACATAGTAACTGGGCGACCACAAGTGACGGCCCTCCTTTTTCCAATAGCTTCGCTGTAATTCCGGACATTCCCGAAATAGCTGATAGGCAGTACCGCCTTTCAGCCAACGAACAATATTCGTCACCGATAATTTGGGTGGTGCACTCACTAACAAGTGCACATGGTCGTCCTTCCCAATTTCCATGTGGGCAATTTCAAAGCCATATTTAGCGGCGATCTCATGGATAATCCGTTTGAAGGCGATCTCGACCCGAACGGTAAGGACTTTGTTTCGGTATTTGGTTCCCCAAATAATGTGGTAATTAAGGTTGTAGACCGATGTTCGGCCATATGTAAGTCTGTTTGTATCTTTCATACCAACGATTATACCATAATTCACGTTTCCCATATACGCCCGTCGGGCGTAAAAAAGGGGGGGCAATTCATCATGTCCTTAAAAGAACGTGTTTCCTTGCCCCTTTTCAAAAAACATTGAACTTATTTGATGATAATTGTAGCTTAGAGTTAGCAATTATTATGTTGTTTTTAATATCTTGATTAATTGTATTTTTTGGAGGAATAATTTATGAAAAAATTTAAGTTGATTAGCGGTTTATTAGTTATGTTCTTAGCATTCTTTATTTTAACGGGATATACAAATAATACTCAAAAGAATAGCAATACAATTAAGGTTACATACACTCTTAAACAAGGTAAAAAGGTGGTTGCTACTAAGAAAACAACTTTGAAAAAGAATGATAAGGTAATTACCGGATTGAAGAAAAATTGGAAAGTTAAAGAAGTTAAAGGCTTTATTACATCAATTGATGGAATGAAGGAAAACCAAAAGAAAGGAATTTATTGGACATATACAATTAATGGAGAAAAGGTTAATAAGTTAGCTAACCAGCAAACATTGAAGAATAAAGATAAGGTTCAGTTCACGTTGGATAAGGCGGAATGATATAAATGAAAGTACGTGTTCATCCAGTAAGTAAGCATATGCAGGTCAAACGAATGACGCTAATTGCGATGCTGGCAGCACTAGGGACTGTTTTACGGGTCTTTAAGATAATTCCAATCCCTAACGTTCAACCTGTTACAGATTTGATAATGATTGCAACATTAGTTCTTGGCGTTGGCTTTGGAATTTCATTAGCAATGATGATAATGATCTTGTCAAATTTGCTATTAGGTTTTGGTATTTGGACCGTGCCACAGATTCTGGCTTATGCCGTATGTGTTCTTACAGTGGCTGGTCTTGCTAAAGTAACACCCTTAAAAAAGCATTTTACATTACAGCTTATATTGGCAACTTTTCTGGGATTTGAATATGGATTTTTTGTTAGTTTAGGAATGTCAATTTATGGTGGCTGGGCTGCTTTCTTGGCTTATTGGCTTAGCGGACTGTTATTTGACCTATATCATGCATTAGGAAATTTAGGCTGTTACTTTATTTTATATAAGCCGTTAACGGTAGCATTTAAGCACTATTTGCAAGAAGGATAAATGATTTTGATAAAGACCAAAGTGGTAGGTATTTTCTATTTCTTTGGTCTTTAATTCTATCTGGCACTAGATATATCAGTAGTTTGATAGAAAATGTAAAATATAATCAAAATGTAAAAGAATGTAAAAAGAGAGTGAAATGCTATGAATAATTTACAAAGAAATCCATTTGCTAATGACATTACGATCGAACAGCTAAGCAGCAACAAAATTATGTTAATCAATATCGCCGCCGTTTGATTCAACAAGATTTAATTACACCGGCTGGTAATGGTCAAGTGCGATTTAAATTACCGTTATTTAAAGAATATCTTGATGATACTCAGGATATCAATTCTGTTCGCTATGACCCATTGCTTTAACTATATAAAATAAAAATTCAGGATGAATGTCGGCGAAAAAAGGACATATTGAAGGAATCAAAAACCTCGTTAAAACACTTAGAGAGTTAGATGTAGATGAAAGAAAAATTCGTCAAAAATTAAGGTACGATATAATCTAACCGATAGTGAAGCAGACAAGTATTTAAAATAATTAATTAAATTAGGACTTAAAAAAGCCAAAGTAGCAAAATAAATGTTACTTTGGCTTTTAATAGTTATAGTTAGAGAATTTATACTAGCCGACCTTAACTGGTGTGTCAGCTTTTTCACCATTAATTAGTTTGAAATTATTATCGAAAGCTTTAAGAACCATGTTACGGACAGCGTGAGTGGTGTAGAAAGCGGTGTGAGGGGTGACTAATACATTTGAGCGATCAATTAAGTCCTTCAAGCGCTTGTCAGGGAATTCTTTACCACGCCAATCCTCATTAAAGATACCGACTTCATCTTCATAAGTATCCATTACGAAGCCAAAAATCTTTCCGCTGTCTAAGCCTTCAATGACTGCATCGGTATCGACTAATGCACCACGGGAACAGTTAACAATTACAACGTTGTCTTTCATTTTAGCAATTGATTCCCGGTTAATCATGTGGAAGTTTTCTTTAGTTGCTGGAACGTGAAGTGAGATTACATCAGCTTGAGCGTAGAGGTCATCAAGACTGTCCACGTAGTAACCTTGCTTCTTTAATTCTGGATTTTCAAATGGGTCATAGGCGATTACTTTAGCGCCAAAGCCTTCCATAATTTGCATGTAGACTTGTCCAATGTGTCCGGTACCGATAACACCAACAGTTTGGTCACGAACTTCACGACCGATTGTCGGTGCCCAGCGTAAGTCACCATTAGCAATCTTTTCGTCTAATACTTTAGTTTGACGGAGAATACGAGCAGTTTGAATAGCAGCGTGTTCTGCGATTGCGTTAGGGGAATAAACAGGAACGTTGGTAATTTCAAATCCCAGTTCCTTTGCCTTATTCATATCAATATTGTCGACACCAACGTTACGTAATGACATCTTTGTAATGCCTTGATCCGCAAGCGCTTGAAGAGTATCAGCAGTGTAATCAAGTTGCTGATAAACGACAACACCATCAGCACCCTTTGCTTTTTTAGCAGTTTCAGGAGTTAATAGTTCGCTGGTATATTCGACTTCAACTTCTGGATGATTTTCGGCCCATTCTTTGACATAAGGTTCTTCGTCTTTACGGATACTGAACGCAAAAATTTTTTTATTAGTGCTGGAAGAATTTTGCATAGATTGATTTAGTACTTGTTTGACAATCTTTTTAACTAATTCTGGGTTTACATCAACGTTAGCCATAATTTAAAAACCTCGTTTCTTTATAAGGAACTTAATCCCATATGCAAATTAAACAAACTATATTATAGCTTATAATAAATAACTAGTTAAACGCTGTCAAATAGT
>OODN01000120.1_pt1 | contig 70924 bp, 77 predicted proteins | sample 1671651 | NCBI WGS metagenome assembly OODN01 (sample SAMN06348178, study PRJEB24527) | human gut metagenome | biome: human gut; feature: ankylosing spondylitis patient; material: feces | host: Homo sapiens | place: China | collected 2015-10 | reverse complement strand
AGCTTCCTAGTCCATCAACTAAAAAGTAAATGGCTAATAGATCCAAGGAAAATTTGGTGAAACCAACGCCGTTTCGAAAAATGAGAATCCCAAAAATGACGGCAAGAACCCCAAACAATAAGGTCCGTCTTCTTGCAACTTGTTCAAAAGATATTTTTTTCAATATTCCTTCTCCTTATAGACGAAAGGTCTTTAGACAAATACTATTTTATCAAGTATAATATAAGAAGTAAAGAAAAAAGAAACTGATAAAAGGAGCAGTCTATGAAATACAATCAATATAGCTATCTATCTGTTGACCAAAAAGACATTCTTAAGGAACTAAAAGAAATTGGGTTTGACCTTCCCACCCACCTCCCAGAAAAAGAACTGTTTGAATGGTTTGTCCGCAAGGTTTACTTCACCTATAAAGATACAGATTATCCCCTCTCTAACCTAGTGGTGGATTCTAAAACAGACTTTTTAACGTATATCCAATCTGACTGCGAATGGTCTCCGAACATTTTTTACACAGTAGCCCTCCAATTACTCGGTTTCCGCTATTTTATTGATTTTGAAGATACGGATAGCTTCTTGAAAGAAGTCCAATTTCCGATTGAGTATGGAAACTTGGTAGAAAACCTCTATCACCTTCTCAATACTCGAACAGTAAAAGGAAATTTACTCATCGATCAGTTGGTCAGCGATGGCTTGATTCCTGAAGATAACCAGTATCACTATTTTAACGGCAAGAGCCTCGCAACCTTTACGAGCCATGATGCCATCCGCGAGGTCGTCTATGTGGAAAGTCGGGTCGATACCGACAAAGATGGTCTGCCAGACTTGGTCAAGGTCAGCATTATCCGTCCTCGCTATGAAGGCAAGATTCCAGCTGTTATGACCGCAAGTCCTTATCACCAAGGGACCAACGATAAGGCCAGCGACAAGGCCCTCTACAATATGAATGTCGACCTCGAGGTCAAAGAACCTCATACCATTCAAGTAGAAGTACCTCAATTAGAATTGGTGGATCCTGTCGGTTCAGCTGAGCTAGTCGATGAAGCTGAAGAAACTCTCACCCATATCAATTCCAGCTATACCCTCAACGACTACCTCCTTCCACGCGGCTACGCTAATCTCTACGTATCTGGAGTGGGGACAAAAGATTCGCAAGGCTTGATGACCAATGGAAATTACCAACAAATCGAAGCCTACAAGAACGTTATCGACTGGCTCAATGGCCGTTGCCGGGCCTTTACAGATCACACACGCAAACGCCAAGTCAAAGCTGATTGGTCTAATGGAAAGGTCGCAACCACCGGGATCTCTTACCTTGGAACCATGTCTAACGGCCTTGCGACCACAGGTGTGGACGGTCTAGAAGTCATCATAGCAGAGGCTGGGATCTCTTCTTGGTACAACTACTACCGCGAAAATGGTCTCGTGACAAGTCCTGGCGGCTATCCAGGTGAAGATTTTGATTCCCTTGCCGAATTGACCTATTCACGCAACCTTTTAGGTGGGGATTATTTACACCACAATGCGGCCCACCAAGCCGATCTTGATCGCGTCAAAAAAGAGCTGGACCGCGCTTCCGGAGACTACAATCAATTCTGGCACGATCGCAATTATCTCCTACATGCTGATCGAGTCCAAGCAGAGGTGGTCTTTACCCATGGCTCCCAAGACTGGAACGTCAAACCGCTTCACGTCTTTAACATGTTCCAAGCCCTTCCAGCAAGCATCAAGAAACACCTCTTCTACCACAATGGTGCCCATGTCTACCTCAACAACTGGCAGTCCATTGACTTCCGTGAGAGCATGAATGCCCTTCTCTCTAAAAAATTGCTGGGCTACGATTCAAGCTATGAATTGCCTACTGTCATTTGGCAGGACAATACAGGAGAACAAAGTTGGACTTCCTTGGATGATTTTGGCAATCAAACAAGTCAGCGGACCTTCTCGCTGGGAGACGGTGAAAAAGTCATCCAAAACCGCTACGAGACAAAAGATTACGAGCGCTATGGCAAGGCTTATCCGACCTTCTTAAGCGATCTCTACCAAGACAAGGCCCAACAGGTAACCATCGATCTTCCAATCGAAGAAGACCTGCACCTCAACGGGAAAGCTCGCCTTCACCTACGACTTCACTCCAGCACCAATAAAGGCCTTCTCTCAGCCCAACTCTTAGAGCTTGGAAGCAAGAAATACCTCCAACCCTATCCTGCAGTCTTATCGGTCCGTACACTGGATAACGGTCGCTACCATATGCTAGACAACTTGACCGAGTTGCCATTTAAGGAAGCGGGCCAACGAGTCATTTCGAAAGGTTATCTCAACCTCCAAAATCGTCATGATCTCTTAGAGGTTGAGGACGTGACGCCAGGCGAGTGGATGGAATTTGACTTTGATCTCCAACCAACCATCTACAAGCTCGAAAAAGGAGCGACCCTTCGCCTGGTCCTTTACACAACGGACTTTGAAATCACTGTGCGTGATCAAACCGATTACCAACTCACCATTGACTTAGCACAATCAAGCCTCCATCTTCCTGAAATGACAGAGGTCCACTAATCGTGGTATCAAGGCTTAGCCTTTCTTTGCTTCATTTGACAGCTTAGCCTACTTATGTTACTATCTAATAGAGTATTTCATAGAAAAAGATATTAGAGGAAGTTATGGCGATTGAAAAAACTGTCAGCGAAATTGCTGAAATTTTAGGAGTCAGCCGCCAGGCGGTCAATAACCGTGTCAAGGCGCTGGCTCCAGAAGATACCCAAAAAAACGAAAAAGGGGTTACCGTTGTAACCCGTAGTGGCTTGATTAAGCTCGAAGAAATCTACAAAAAAACTATTTTTGAAGATGAGCCAGTCAGCGATGATGTGAAGCAACGCGAATTGATGGAAATTTTGGTAGATGAAAAAAATGCTGAAATCGTCCGTCTCTACGAGCAACTCAAAGCCAAAGACGAGCAACTCGCTAAGAAAGATGAACAGTTGCGCGTGAAAGACGTTCAAATTGCTGAAAAAGACAAGCAATTGGACCAACAACAACAATTGACTTTACAAGCAATGAACGACCGCGATACCTTGAAACTTGAACTCGAACAAGCCAACGAAAAAGTTCAAGAGCAAGAAAGCAAAGGTTTCTGGGCACGCGTTTTCCGTCGATAATCCGGGGCTGGATCCTACCAGTCCCTTTTCTTTTCTACCACAGGAGATTTCCCATGAAAGCATTAGAAGATTATATCGCCTTTGATCTCGAATTTAACCAATACGAAGGCGCCTATCAGATCATCCAGGTGTCTGCCGTACGTTTTACGAACGGTAAAGAAGTCGATCACTACGACTCCTACGTTTACACCGATAAGCCCCTAAAAAGCTTTATTAACGGCCTGACTGGCATTACCCAGGACAAGATCCAAAATGCCCCACAACTCGAACAGGTCCTCAACGAATTCAAGGCCTTTGTAGGAGACCGGCCCTTGATCGGATACAATGCCCAAAAGAGCGACCTACCCACCCTACTTGAAAATGGCTTGGATCTAGAAGACCAGTACGCTGTCGATGTCTTTGACGAGGCTTTCGAACGTCGTCCATCTGACCTCCACGGCATTAAAAATCTCCAACTCCACACCGTTGCAGAATTTTTGGGAGTTGCAGGAAAATCACACGATAGCTTAGAAGACGCCCGCATGACAGCCCTTGTCTACGAACAATTCCTCGAATTTGATCAAGGCCGCACCCTCCTTGAAGAGCAAGAGAACTTCTCCACCAACCCCTTCGGAGGCTTGGACTTATCCGGATTTTTTGATGAATAAAAAAAGGCTCAAAACTGAGCAGTACTCCTAGAGTTAGATGTTTTCATATCTTTCTTTGGGGGTTCTTTTTATTTCATTTCTGTAAAGATTGACTAAAGTAAATTTTCATCCAACAGACAAGTAGAGCTTTTTCAAAGGCTTAACTTAAAATATTAGTTATTAAAGATTTAATCATTTCTAATTTTTTAAATATTCATTGACCAGACTTATTCTTAGATGTATAATGAGCATGTAAAATATATCACAAAGAATAATATGTAATAAGATTTAATGATTACATCTGATATTTCTCAATCATAGGGTTCTATTTTCTAGGAGAGATTTATGATTCATATCTTTAAATATCTTGATAAAAAAACAAAATACCTAACCATTATTGGAGCACTGGCAAATGGGGGTCTCGCATTAGGTCAACCTTTGGTTGTTGCCAAAGCACTATCGATAGATCAAAATAACCTTACCTATTCCTCTATTTGGAAATTTGCTCTCTTTGGTTTTTCTGTCTATTTCGCTTTGTATAGTCTAATGTTATTTTGTAATCATGCAAATAATGTCTTTAGACGTGAAATTCACATGAATATCCGAACGGCCCTTTTTCAGAAGTTAATGGAAGACAGGGAATATAGTGAAGATGAAAAGATTACCATGCTGACACAGGATATGGAATTTCTAGGAGATAACTTTTTTGAACGCTATATGTCTATTTCATGTTGGGGATTTGGAGCACTGATTACGGCGATCTATATCATTGCCCAAAATGTTTTATTGGGTTCTATCTTTGTTTTCTTCACAATCTTACGTCCCATTCCACAATTCTTGATGAATAATAAGCTAAAGAATTCAGGGGATGAAATGTCTCAGGGAAGAACAGCTGTTCATAACCAAATCTCTGATAGTATTCGAGGAGCTCAGACCTTGCGGATGAATCAAGCCTTGCCTGAAAATTCTCAGCGCGTCTGGAATATCAATCTTCGTTATCAACGAGCTATTCAAAGGTTTGCTTTTACCCATAATATTGTTTTCTTTTGTAATGGTTTTATGGTCTTTCTGAGCCAAGTACTCCCCTTGGTATTAGGGTTCTTCCTTGCTATGCAGGGTCATCATGTTTCAGTGGCTAGCCTGGTTGCTATGTATATTGCTGCTGGTCAACTGGTAGGGCCTATCCAAAATATCATGTATGATGTGGTTGAAGTACAAGGAGCCAAAACAACGGCAGAAAAGATTTTCGGAATCTTGAATCGAGCAGATGATAGTAAATCGGACAATCATTCGATCTCTCAAGTAGAAGAACTAGAAATTTCTCATTTAAGTAAATCTTATAATGGTAGAGAGATTATTCGCGATCTTAATCTAGCCATTCGACAAGGCGAAAAAGTCCTCATCAAAGGGCCAAGTGGCTGTGGGAAATCAACCCTCTTCCGAATGATCACAGGAGAAGAAAAGCCGGATGCCGGAACGATTACTTGTCGGACAAGGGATGGAGTTAAAACAAGTCACTTTGTTCGTCAGGTAGGCATTATCAGCCAGCATCCTTTCCTCTTTAATGATACTATTCGCTACAATCTCAGTTTGGGACAAGAGTTTTCAGATCAAGAATTGGAGACTGCTTTGAGACAGGTCAAACTCGACCATGAACTCACTGATGGACTTGATTTTGTAATCACTAATAACGGAGAAAATATTTCAGGCGGACAACGAGTCCGGATTGAACTAGCCCGCTTCCTACTTCGTAAAAAGGATATTTTATTAGCAGATGAGGTAACTGCAGCTCTTGACGCAGAAAATAGCCAGATGGTTCGAGACTTGATTTTCTCACTACCGATGATGGTGTTAGAAATCGCTCACCATATTGATAATGAAAGTCGATACGATCAAGTCATTGAACTAAGAAAAGAATAAAATTGCTGACATAAACCTAAAAATATATCGTTAGTGTTTCAAAGAAAGAAAATACTAAAACTTTCCGCCGTGAGAAAAGTGCCTGAAACAATAACGTTTCAGGCACTCGGAATTATTGAGACCTTAGGCTCAATAATTAGTCTTGGAACTTCGAAGAAGTTCGCTGACGTCCGTACTCACCCAAGGAAAGTTTTTAATATGACTTTGTCTTCAATCTGAAAAAAGGCTCAAAACTGAGCCTCTTTTGAGTTAATGAAAACTTCCTTAGCTTAAAATGGTAATTTCCCTGCGAAAGCACCGAGTTTTTTCTTGGTTGCAGCATCAATTTCTTCAATGGCAGCATTGATGGCTTGCACCGTCATATCAGAAAGCGTTTCTGTATCTTCTGGGTCGACCACTGCAGCATTGAAATCAATGGAAACAACCTTCTTATCACCTGTAAGAGTTGCAACAACCAAATCCTGAGCAGATTTCCCTACAAATTGAGTTGCGGCTAATTCCGCTTGGCTTTGCTCCATTTGCTTTTGCAATTTTTGAGCTTGCTTCATCATATTTTGCATATTCATCATAAGATTTTCTAGATTCCTTTCGTATCAAGGGTTTAGACCCTGTTGCTTAATTTTTACTGCCCACTTCTGCCCATTTTTTTTAAAAATCGTCAAATGCGTTAGCGACTTCTTTTTGTTGTGATGGGAACAAATGTGAGTAGATGTTTATTGTTGTATTGATAGAACTATGTCCTAGTCGTTTCATCAGAGTGAAAAAGATATAATCCTTTCCTTCTCCTCTCCTCAATCCCTGATTTATCAAAAAGGCTACATGTGAATGCCTAAAATCATGGTTTCGAATCAATTTGAAGTCTTCTGGCAATCGTTTCTTGAATGCTGCTCTAAAGTTAGAGACATTCGGAGCAGTCATAGGCTCCCCTGAAAATTGGAAAATCTGCAAATCATCTGTTGAATCAGTTAGCTTAGACAGTCTCTGACTCTGTACTGACTTCCAGGTTTTCAACTCATCCACAAAAGCTTTATGGATATAGATTTCTCTATTTGATTGAGTCGTCTTTACAGATCCAATATGTATTTTCCCATTGCGATAATAGGCTGACTTACGGATCTTAATATATCCCTCGTCAAGAAAAACATCTCTCCAAGTTAAGGCAAGTGCCTCCCCCATACGAATTCCCGTAAACATAAGTACACGATACAGAAGTTTAAAAGGATACTCACTTTCTTCAAAATAAGATTCAAACTCCTTGAATTGTTCAGGAGTATAATAAGACATTTCTTTATGCTTTTCTGGAAGTTTCCGAATGGCATCACATGGATTATCCTGTCTATATCCTTTCGAAATAGCAATATCAAACAACTTATGAACAAAAATCATTTGTTGGTTAATATGCATTGGTGTAAGTGTCCCACCTTTTACACTTGGCTGTTCAATTAGCCAATCTCGATATTTTTTTACATCTTGAATGGTAACTGAAGACATATCAGCGTATTCAAAGAATCGCGATACATATTGGGTGTAGTATGAGTTCTGGGTATCTACTGTACCTTTTTTATTTCCACGAAGCTCATCTTCTTCTTTTAACATTACATAAAGAGAGGAAATGGTAAGTTTTTTTGTATTCTGTATCTGATTTAACTTATGGATACGGTAATAAGCCGCATATTCCTCTGCTTCTTTTTTTGTTAAAAAATTAGATTTACGATGTCGTGTACGTTTGCCAGTTAAGGAACTTTTACCATCACTAATATCAACTAGCCACAGTCCATCATCCTGTTTAATTACCGCCATGCTATTTTTCTCCTTCAGTCATGACAGCGTTTTGAAGGTTCCCCTCAATTATATCATTTTTTAATTGTATTTGAAAACCAAGAATGGATTCAACTGTGATAATTGGTACACGTCCAATGCGTTTGTTCTTATACCATTCAAATCCTTCTTGTACAAGCTGGCTCTTAGCTTTTCGTATTAATTTACTAGCTTGTGTTTCAGAATATCCAATCAATTCCATTAAATCATTTTTATCTACAACTTGAATCATCTATATCTATTCCTTTCTAATATCCTATTACATAGGTAAATTGTTTGGCAGTTTCCGCATCAAATGTGCGGTAACTAATGATCCCTAACCCTTTTACATTACACTCTGAGACGAGAATTGAACCATCTGATTTGACTTGCTCCACAAATGAAATATGTCCGTATATTGGATCAGCTCCAGCTTGTCCAGGGCTAAATGATAGAGCAGAGTGTTCTGTTGGTGTATGGGTTGTTGTGAAACCTGGCTTATTCATCCATTGTCCACCATTTCCCATAAATGGATCAAAGTTGACTCCGACTTGTTTTCCACGGTTGAAGACATACCAGGTACATTGTCCCCAAGGATAGGTACTAGTGACATATCCTGTGGTATCAATAGCTGTTGTCAAACTATAGCCTACAGGTATATCATTTGAAGTGATGCCACCACCAGCTCTAGTTTTTCCTGTAGTTTGTTCAGGAGCTTTTGGTGTTCCTCCATGTTCATCAATGAAGGCATCCAGTTTCTGCATGGTTTCTGCACGTCTTTTTCCTGATCCTGTGGTATCTGTGAAATAGACTCCACCATCAGTTGCTGGATTGAGTGTTCCATTCGCAAACTTTTTAGCCTTGTCATCTTGAATTTTGAAGGTTTGGTTTTTATTTCCAATGATGGTTTGTTGGGTTAGTCCGACAACCGCAACCTCGTCATTAAAGTTATTGGCATATTCTGGGTTGGAGTCATAGGCACCAAAACCAAACATATTGGCTCCAGGATTAGTGGCTACCCCAGCAGTTCCAAGGGAACTTTCATTCAGTGCGATCGCAACAATTCCACGAACATCAAGATTTGATTTAGCTTCCCATTCGAGAAGCTTTTTCCCATTAATTCTATTCTTATCATAGGAGATTCCTAACGTATCTAAAAAGCCGTCTAATTGCTCTGCCGTGATACCGAAGCGATGAACAAGTAGGTTATGAGTATAGGGATCTCCATCTGACCAGTGATCCGCATAAGTCACTCCATTTTGGGATTGAGGTGAGCCATTCGTTCCACCACCTCCGACAGCCCCCATAAGGATAATGATAATGAGGACCGGTAGAAAGAGAGGAATGAGACCAGCTAATAGAAACCATTTTAGTTTTTTCATCGAATCTCCTTTCTAGTTAATGTCTTATATAAGCAGTGAACAAAACAGTCCCAAAACGCCATTTTGCATCTAGAACGACTGAATAGGACTTAGTTTGTAGGATGATTTGGTCTCTTTCTTGTTCTGAGACTGGAAACAAAAGAAGGAAATCGACTGAGCGTTTTCCTTCTTGGTAGGCTTGATAAAGAGCTTCTTCAAGAACTCGTGGAAAAGCAGTTCTTGAGCGTATCTTGGTATTCATATCATTCTCCTCTAAGTTGTCTTAAGCGTTCTGTTAATCGGTCTCTTCGTTCAATATTAGCTCTCAATTTATCATCTCGTGTCATGGTTTTCCTATAAGCACGAGTGAAGGCATTGGATCCTTGGGCTTTGTACATGGCTTGAGGATCTTTATATTCCTCTAATTTGCGCTCAATATTATTAATGCGGAGTTGTTTAAATGGAGAAATCCATTCTTCTTTAAGAGTTTGGAATTCCTCGCTTGAACTTGATGTTGACTCCGCTGTGATTGGGGATTCCATTGAAGGAGTTGGTCTTTTTTCTTCAACTGGTTTAACACTTTCAAGCGTTGTCTTTGTTTTCGGAATGTTTGGTTCAGGAGTATCTGGAGTTACTGGAGTCTCAAGTGTTTCTGTCGGGAGCACTTCATCGGGTTGGTGCTCTGATTCCTTATTAGTAAAGAAAGATCCGACATTTTGGAAGTGGCTCTTGGCATTCATCACCATTCCAGCTCCGAAACCAGCACCTGCTAAGGCAAAGTTCCCAAGGTGTTGAGCAGATGAAAGACTTCTCGATGGTACTTGTGAAGCCACCTCTCTGGTCTTTGTGACTCCTTTTTCAACTTTGTTTCCAATGTCACTCGCAACCATTCGTGCTTTAGAGCCAAGAATGAATTGGATCAGCTCAGCTTTGTATTTCCATAGAAGGAAGTATACAAGTCCTTTTGAGACAACTGAGATGAGTAGTTTAAAGACAAGGCCAAAGATGATCAAGGATGGAAGAGTTTTAAGGATACCATCAAAGCCAGTAATGACGATATTTTCTATCATTTTCTCAATGTAGAAGACTAATAGAGTCAATAGACTCGTGATAGCTGGGAAAAGCAACCCACCAAACATGACTTTCAAGACTCCAAAAATCAGATCCTGCATTCTTGGTACAAAGGACATCAATAGCACAATTGGAAAGAGCAGAATCATCATCAAGACAAGTGTTTGAGCAATGACGTTTAGCATCTGAATCAAAATAACTGGTATCGCTAATACAAAAGCTTCACAGATTTTGAAGATAACATAAAACATACGAGTAAAGATGAAATCTGGCATAGCTGAAACCCAACGGTTCTTTTCACCATCATCATTGGCTCCATTTCCTAGTTCATCCAGATATTTATTACGATCTTTCGATTTGACTGCTTTAAAGTTTCCATTCTTATCGCCTGTTCCTAATACCTTACTATCATCAAAAGTCTCTTGTTTCCCGTCTTGGCTATTCTTATATTTTCCGTTTTCTTGACCTGTATTGACAAAGACATAGGCTTTATAAGATGTTTCTGCAATATAGCTATCTGCCATGGAATCGCCAATTTTAATGGATTTATTATTGCCATACTCCACCTTGATATTCGTGATGTTTTTAGTGACATCTTGGGAAACATGGTTAATGGTATCTAGTAGATACAGACCACCTGATGTTCCAGCGATTGTTCCAAAATAACCAAAGCCAAAGATGAGTACCAGGAAGACATGAAGTAGAGTCCTTGAAAAAGCTCCTTTCGAAAAGAAAAACTGGTAAAAGAGATAGAAAGCTAGGATTAGAAGCAACATTGAAACGAGTGATTGTTTTGCGACTCCGCCAGAACTTGAACCGATAAATCCTTTCCAGATATTCATTGCTCCATTAAATACATAGTTCTTATAGCTAGAGTAGAGATCAATTTTTTCAAGAATTCGAATCAGCAAAGAAAAGAAGCCCACCACTGCGTTTAGAATGAAAAAAAAGAAGTTGACGAAAAGTTCATTAATCAGTACCCAAGCCCCGTTAAAGGAAGCGAACCCAGTAGGCTCCATGTAGGATTTGAGAGAGAAGATATCGACTCCCCTTAGTTTGTCAAAAGCTTCTTGCATGGATTCACCTCCTAACTAGCGTATTTATTTTCAAGGCTTGATGATACCGTAGCTTTCATTGGTTTTAGAAGCATATCAATATCTTCAAAGATGTTGTGTACGGAAATCATATTGAGATTGCCATACACGTCATAGTACAGGCATTGGCCAGAGATCATATTATCAATCCATTCGAGATTGCTTTCAGTGACTTCAAGATTGACGTGTTTTAAGATATCTTCTCGTTCAGACTTTTCATAAAAGGCAAAGATAGTCCCAAATCCCGTTGTATCATCGTCATTTTCTGCATCATGTACAGATTGCGTAATTAGTGCCAAGGTATTGTTTTTGGAGCGTCCAATCCGACGCATATTCTTGATAACGGCTTTTCCTTCTGCGGACTTCATAAGAATCCATGCTTCATCAAAGAACTCAATGGTATCTTCATTTTCATTTCGTTCTCCAAAGTGAGTACAGAAGGCACCAAGCGCAAACATGAGGGCAATAGAATTGCGTTCATGATCTGAAATTTTTGTGGAATCGTCTTTTGGTAGTTTGAGGTTATTGACCTCTAGGATGGTCACTCGTGACTCGTAGTTAAGTCCTTGAGTGGTCCCGTCTGAAAAGGCTAATTCCAAGATAGAGTTTGTGACAATTGAAGTCAGATAACGACCGACCGAAGCAATTTCAGAGGAAGTGGATTCTCTAAGTACTTTTAGGACGTGTTTAAAGCCGACTTTCTTACCAGCGACTCGTTTTTCTACAATTGCATTAATAGCTTCTGTAATAGCTGTTTTCTGGTCCATTGTGACATCATCTACAGCTTGTAGTAGAAACTCAAGCATGTTTTTTGCGACCTCTACAGCTTGTTCTTTATCCAGAACGACAATAGGATCTAAGACTCCGTGGTTTGATGGAAGCGAGCTATCTAGTGTCACAAAGTTAAAGTTCTCGATTTGTTTCTTACGTTCAGGATAGAGACGTGCAAATTCAGGTGAGTTGATCACTTCTTGATAGTGATTTCTAAGCTCACGTTTAGGGTCAATATAAAGGGTTTTAACATTCTGTAAAGCCACACTTAAGAAGATGATCTGTGCAAGGAAGGATTTTCCTTGACCTGTTGCCCCCGTAATAATGATGTGTGGGTTCTTGGTAATCTTTCCAGCGATATCTTCTTTATTTCCTACTGTCGCATTATAGAGTACAATGTTCTTTGAGGAATCAATAGCTTTCTCAATATTGTCCCAACGCCCTGTCCAGTTATCTACTCGGCCAATATACCATCCGATACGGTTTCCAGAAGAGGTATTGGTGAAGGGCATGAGCTCTGAAAATCCACGAGCTGTGACCATATGTGTCCAGGTGCGAGTTTTCTTTTGGAGGTTTTCTCCATAGAGCAGAGCTTGAAAGAGATAGGGTCCGTCTTGAGAGGCTTCACTAATTTCGACTCCCATATCGTCAAAATAGTTCAAAACCACTTGCCGTCTTTGACGGAGTTGGTTCACACTAGAAGCAGAGACAATCAGATAGGCTCCGTATTCGATGATATCTTCCTTGTTTCCGACTTTTTTCATTAAGTCTTTTAGGGAGATAGAGCCCATGATAATCTCGTCTTGTTGGACAGTATCAGTATTTTCTGCCTCTTCCATGATGTTTCTGTAACGTGTATTGGAACGTCCCATTCGTCCCTTGATCTTGTTGGTATCAATGAATTCTGCCTTGATTCGTAGTTCAACGGGAAAGTTTAAGCGTTGGATAAATTCTCCAAGATGAAAACCATTGAATTGAACAGGAAATTTACCAACCGGAAGAATCGTCACAAAAGAAGATCCATAAGGGCTTTCTAGCTTAAGAAAGCCACCTTTTAGGACTTTGATCAAGGTATCTGTGATATTGAATTGGGCACGATTGGCCAGGACCTCCTTCTTGTAGTGAGGGATATAGCGGAGGTATTGCATCCGCTGGTAATAAAAGAGTTCTTCATTAGATAACCGTTTTGCCCGAAGGACAGAGAAGGCTTGGAAAATAGTGAATTCATCACTTTTGTAGTCTTCATACCAAGTGGGACTTAATTCATATTCATAGCCAAGACCCTTTGCGATCTTTTCAGTGAACTCATTAAAGCTCTCATAGGCCAAGTCTTTGACGGTCGCTCCATGATTTTGTTTGCGTAAAGTCACTCCTACGACCCAGTCAAACTGATAAGGGATTTCCATTTCATCTGTTAGGCGATCCACTGTGTAGAGAAGCAGTTCTTCTCCTAGTTCACGACTGTCATCTGCTAGAGCATCTGAAAAGTCTCGCATTTTCTCTTCTAAGAGATAGTCTTTAGGGATCAGAGATATTTCAAAGAACTTGTTTTTCTGGAGCTTCTTCATCATTTGAGCAACAGTGATTTTGTGTTTGCCCTTTTTTTCATCATCCGTAATCGTGATAGGAGTGTTTGGAATACGATAATAAGCAACGACGGTTTGATCTTTTTTGAGAGCTAGGTTTTCATGTGTTTCCCTAATAGGATAGGTTAAAGTAATACTCATAGGTCCTCCTTTTCTATAGATTTGTTTTTTCAAAGACAATTTCTTCTACAGGCTCTATCCGATCTTCATGGTAGATAGCTTTTTTATTGATCTTAAAGTCCCAAAAGTAAATCAGGTAATCTCCAATAAAGACGTGCATCTTCTTACCGTGAGGCTCGTATTCAGTATAGAATTTGGCCAATTTGTAAGGGAGATACCAATAGAGCAAGAGAGAAATTGAATGAGTGATTTTTGCGAGTGGCACAAAGATAAACCCTCCAAAGAGCAACATGGCCACAAAGACGATGATAAAAACAATGAAAAAGGACAACTGCATCGGTGTCGCAAAGTACCATAATCGAGTGCCCTTTTTTGTCTTAATTTCTTGGATCCAATAAGGAGCATTTAGGCCCTTACTGTAATCATAAAGTCTTTCTTCGTTCATACTTAAAGTCCTGATTCAATACCGAAGAGTCGTAGGAACCAGCCGACTGCTTTGAGGATATCTTGTCCTTTCGCAATTGAAACAATAACGGCATAGAAACCAACGACAGAGAAGAGTTGAAGCCAGGAGCTATTTCGCCAAGCCTTGATCGCTAAGAGCACGGCAATGGCTGTCAGGATCCAAATTCCATCGCCCTGGAGGAAGGTTCGTAGATTGTCTGTATTCATAGAATTCTCCTATTCTTTATCATTTGCATAGTTTAGTGGAATGGTGTGTTCTAGTTTTGTGACATAGTAGGTCTTTTCTTTTTCTGAGAGGGTAAAGGTGAAGTTTTCCGAGTGAGTGGTTCCTCCGACCTCAAAGGTTGCTTGGACATAAGCGATTAGATTCTGACCATCTTTTTTAAGATAGGTATAATCAATCGTTTTGAAGGTGGTATTGGCTATAATATCCACATCCTTAGCAATCAGATTAAGGTTATCTTGATTTGTGGTGTAGTTGGTAAAGAAGACCTTGAGGAATTTTTCTACCTTCTTTCGCTCACTGTCTGAAAAATGATCATTGGCAGTTAGTTGGAGCTTATCATCTTCGCTAAAGTGTCCAGCTTGTGAGGATTCAATGGCAGAAAACCAAGGAAGACCAGAAATGTAATATTTCCCATCTTTTTCATCAAATGGAATATTGAAACCTGTCACAATTTCTTTTTCTTCCGTGTTATTATCCCGACGGATAGTTTCCTTGTATTTGATCTTATAGGTCGCAACCTTCCCTTCTACAGTCACTAACTGAGAATAGAGAAGCTCACTAGGATTTCGAACTTGACCTTGAGCTTTCACATCGGGAATGAAGTTGTAAAAGCTATTTAAGTAGTCCACTTGAGCTTGTTGTTTATCTCCTTCTTGTGGGAGGGTGAAGTAAGCATAGACATAATCATTCAGGTAATACTGGAGTTTGTAGTCGTATTTTCTACTAGATTCCACGGGCTGTGCTTTTTGTTTTTTAGTAGCCTCCACTTGAGCTTGTAGTGTTCCTACTTTATTTGATAGTGTGATAGCACGAATAGATCCCAAGATACCAACAAAAAGGAGGAAAGCAATTCCTCCTATGACTGCAATATTGACGGTCTTTTTATTGGTGACTTTTAGTTTTGGTGGGCCTCCTTTTTTCTCCACCTTTTTAAAGTGTGAGAGATATTCTTTTGCTTGAAGCAAGTAGCGTTTAGCTTTATCCATAGATCCTCCTTTAGAGACCAGCAAGCTCAATGAGCTTTGAGCCTTTTGCGTAGAGGCGCTTATTGGCTTTTTCGATCTCACCATTAATGTAATAGTAACCTCGAAGCTCAGTCTGGAGTTGTTCGATCAAGTCAGGTTTTAGATCCTTGGCTTCTTCTTTTTTTAGGAGACTGTTTAATTCTCCAGCCTTGGTCCAAGCCTCTCTATGATCTTTCTTTTTAAGCAATTCTCCTAGTTCATTCGTGACTTGAGAGACTTTTTTCTCAAAAATAGTTTTAGTAGCCATTTCAATTTCCTTTCTAAATTTTTCTTGATTGTCTTTGATGGTCTTTTGGATATAAGTAATGAGTGAGGGGCGCATTTTTTTATTTACGCTCAACACTTGACCATCTAGCGTAAAACAGGCATGTTCATAGGTATAAAATCTTCTACTGTCTGGAAGTTCTTCTGTACACCTACCAGCACATTCGTAGTAGAAGTCCTTGCCTTTTCGTAAGAGAATGTACATATACCAGAATTCTTGTTCTGGAAGAAGCAGAAAGTCTGCTTGATAAATCTTCTTCAGCATCTCAAGAAGCCTCAAGCAGATCATCATAGCCTAGAGCTTGGTAGATAAAATCTGAATCAAACCATAGCCAATCATTGATTTGTACTTCTGTTGGCGTATCACCAGAGAAGATATCTTCACAAATGACGGTTAGAGTATCTACTCCACCACGTTCACGGACAGTGTTCAAGGTGGTTAGTCCACCAGACCAGGCTTTAAAGTTATCTAGTGAATTAATTTGAACTTTGTATTCCATATCGTTTTTCCTTTCTAGTGTTCATATTGTTTATTAGCTTTGAGAAGTCGTAACATGGCCTTTCCTCGGTCTGTTATTTCTCCGCTGTTCTGAATCATCTTCATGTATTCTGTTTGGAGGATCTTGTCTGCTTCAGTGACTAGTGCAAGAGAGTTAGCAACTTGATAGGTCAGCCAGCGAATGGTTCGCTCAATACTGTATGGTTGTGGGTTGGTGGAGAGTTTTAAGGGTTCGACACCTCCAAAGAGCCGTTGCCATTTTTCATCAGGTTTATAGGCTCCAAAACGAGTAACTCCATCATAGACTTGGATTTCTTTATTGACGATGCCTCTTGCGATTTCTCCGAGATCTACGCCGTTGATGTATTCCTCCACAATGCCTTGAGCTTTCTGATCTGAAAAGCGGAGTTCATAGCGATTCCAGATACCAAAAATCTCCAAGGATTCGTCCAAGGAGATGTTTTCCATTCGAGCTATTTCATAGCGTTTTTCATAAAAGTTGAAGTAGAGTTGACTTTGACGACTTCCAAAGTAAATGGATAAACCGTGATTCGCTTCCATGTCTTCATTATCTGTGAAAGATCCACCACCTGTGATATTCCATTTCTTGATCGTGTCTAGGACAATCTCTTTGGAATAGAGTTTATCAATCAATTTAGGAATTTGAATTTGTTCGTCCTCGTGACCATAACCCTTATAGAGTTCATCTAGAGCAATATCGAGTCGCTTCACCCGAACATCTTCATAGGAATAAAGAATGTTTTGAAGAAAGATCTGCCAAGTGATTCCCTTGTCTTCTAGAAGCAATTCCAACTCACGGCATCCTTGCCCAGATAGTTGAAGGCAAGTTTGGTAGTCATTGGTCACAGACTTATCAAAGAAATCAAAAATCCAGATGTTCCCTCGTTGCCATAAGTGAGTATAATTCATGAGACGAGTTTCTTGGTCTGTAAATTCGCTTAAGTGACAGTGAAGAAAGTTTTCACAGAAAGCATCTAGATCCTTTAATCTAGGAAAGGTCAATCGTAGATAGTCGATCTGAGCCCGAAGACTGTTTTTATCGCAATCTTGATAGTAACCGAGCCTTTCTTTGAGTTCTCTAAACTTATCAATTGTCAGTCCTCTTTCGCCTGTTTCATAAGAGCGATAGGTTCTTGTAGGTAGATCAACAGCTTGTGCAAATGCTTTTTGACTAAGTCCTGTTTGTTTTCTGAAATTCTTAATATGAAAAGGACTGATTTTGTCCATTCATCGCAACACCTCTTTCTAACAAAGTGACACACTTTTTTGACGAAAGTGACACACTTCATAAAAATTGAAAACCCAACTCCCATAAGGAATGAGGAGGGGTGGACTTGGCGTTTTTGCCAAATGTAACCCCCCTATTAGAAAACGGGGGTTCCTTGTCATCATGAGCCAGGAACGGCGGGCTTCGGTCTTCGCCTGACCTGCGGTCAGGCTTGCCCTTGCCCTTGTCCTAGCCCATGATGACTGACAATCGCTTCAATAGCTTTTGGATAGGACTTGCGTCCATCTTCTTCAAATCGGGTGATGGTTTCAAGAAGTAACTTTTCTTGGAAAGGTTCAATGAGAATAGCGGAATCCGTACGTTTAAATGAGATCCCGTGCTCTTCCATATAAGGGATGATTTTTCGAAGAGTTTGCATCTTTAAATCGTGCTCATCCGCAAATTCTTTGAGTGGACGATGAAGAAATTCTGGTTCTTGTAATTGTTCATCTACCTTATTTTCCTCTTTCGATTTCTTCTCCTCCAGGTATTCCTCAAATACTGAAAATTCTTCACCTTCAAATTCCATAATGGGAATTTTAGCGTATTCATCATAGAAGGAAAAGCCCTGGTCAAGCGGAATATAAGGTGAATAAAACTCACCTGCTAGTTTCCCACTTGAAGCAATATAACCACGACCGACCACTTTCACTCCGTTAATCTCATCTAGCTTTTTAAACTCTTTGGTTTTATTGGCATCTCCAAACATCATGTCATAGCCTGTTGATTCCAAATGACCGACGGAAAGACGCATCATAAAGTTGTCCCGAAGAGAGGTCTTGATATATTCCCCATCAGGTCGTTGCATGGCAAAGATTACGTAGACTCCAGCTTGACGGCCCTCTAGAACGATTTGAGTTAGATATTCCATGAGTTCCGACTGTTGGCTATAGTCACGGTCAATCTTGGCCATAAGTGCTGCCCATTCATCTACTAGAAGAAATTTAGGTTTTAAGTTGTAATGGGTGTAATAGGTCCCTGGTCTATAGTCTGGAAAAGATGTTAAGACTTCGTAGCGCTTTTTCATAAACTCTACATTTTCTCTAAAACAATTGATGATATCCTCATTACTAGAATAGACTCGACCGTGGAAAACAGGTAGCTTTTTCAAAGAGGCCAAGTCAGAGTTTTTAGGATCACAAATATCGATATAGCCGACTTTTAATAAAGCGTAGATGATGGACATGAGGGTAACAGTTTTTCCCCCTCCAGTTCCTCCACCAACTAGTAAGTGAGAGTCTTTGACGTAGTCCCAGTAGACATCTTTCATAAGGCGGATTTTTGACCCTCTCACTTCAACTTGATCAATTGAAATACGACTCTCAATCCGATTGATGGCGATTTTGTATTTTACAAATCGTTTATCAAAACTCTTATCACGAAAATCTCCGTTAAACATGACTTCAAGAGTAGAACCAAGATTTAAAAATCGATCTTGAAATTTATTTCCTTCTAAGATGAAACTGACTTGAAGCTCATAGCGACTTTGTTTGAGGTAGACTTTTGGAAGTGTAATCTTTTCAACTATACCTTTATCTCGTTTGACTTTCTTGACCAGATATAAGTTGTTCTCTAGTAAGAAACGGGAGAGGATGCGAAGACTGTTGAGCTTTTGAAAAAATAGAATTTTCTCATAACAGAGGTAATTGACCCCCAAAGAAAGAAGAGCCGACAGTAGAACTCCAGATCCAATGAAATATCCTTGAGGTAAGGGATGAACTTTTAATTCCTCTAAATGAAGGTAGGTATAATAGATAGAAGCTAACAAAAAAGGAAACCACCAGATAAACCATGTGATTCCCTTGATGCTTCGATGAAAGATCTGAACTCTTTTTCCTCGATAGGTAAAGAGTTTCATGAGCGATCACCTCCTAATTATCTTTCTTGTTTTCTGTTTGTTTTACTTCCTTAGTTTCCTTGACTGGAGTAGCTCCCCCTTTCTTTTTGATTTTTGAGGCGAAGAGTTTAAAGATATCCCGATTATTCACGTGAATATGGGCGACAACAATATCTTCTAATTCTACTTCTTCTCGGTATTTAATTCCCAGGTCTTCAATTTCAGACTCTGACATGTCTGCGATAGTGAAAAAGAGGGTTTCGTGCTGGACAGAAGAATGAATCCCTACGACGATGCCACGGATCTCGCCTGTATTGACTTGGACAAATGATCCGTCAGGATTTCGTTGCGATTGATCTACTTCAAAGATGACTTCAGGCCCCTCAATGCCTCGGAAAGTCAATTTCCCAAGGATTGCCGGGACATCTAGTCCATCTGTAATGACACGATACGTCTTGTCAGCAATTTGTAGTTTTTCTCCGTAGTTTAATCCAATTTTAGCCATGTGATTTTCTCCTTTTATTTCTTATTTTTTAAGTACCAATTTTTCCGCAAAGACATTGCGGTAAGGTGCAACATTCTTACCATTTAAAATAGTGTCTGAGAAAAAGATTGGGTTAACCGCTTCTACTAGAGCATCTTCTGGAAAGACCGTTGTAGAGGCTGGTGTGATGACATGAAAGGCTCCATGCTCTGCACTGTTTAGAATGTGACGTTGGTATTTTCCTTTTTTACCAAATACAGACTGAGGAGCTTTCCCCAATTTTTCATAATAAGCTGGGCCGATAAATTCTGGTTTCATTTTTAGTGTTTCTGGAATCATAGGATTCTCCTTTCAAATTTTGAGTAAAAGAAAAAGAGTTAAGCTAGTTTCTTAACTCTTGAGTAATAGTGATTAAAAATTTTGCGTTTATACATGCGACTATAAAGATCGATATCTCCATAAGCAAATCCTGTTTCTTTTGCCTTAGAGACTAGATGATCTATATCTACCAGAGCTTGACTATATAGTTTAGCTAGTAGACTTTCTGAGCTATCAAACATAGCATAGGTAAATAAATAGTTTTCATAGAGTCGCTTACATTGTAGTGCGAAAAAAGTTTGTCATATTTTTCTCCTTTATTGTAATAAGTAAAAAAGCTACTAAGTGAAAAAAGGAAAGAACTTAGTAGCTTGAGAGTAGGTCTATCTAGATAGATAGACAGCAGTAAAGAAAAGTTATTTGGTTGGAAAGATCCCTCTTTCCACGGTGGCAACGTTTAGCAAGGTGCTTTGCGTCAATTACCATCGCTTTCCCAGCCAATCTCTTTAGGTAGTCTTGATCATACCCAAGGGATTCTCTTACGCCCTTTGGCGAAGCCAGTTCACTTTACTATTCGGAAAAGTGCGAAAGTCCGAAATGCGTGGAAGCCCACAAATACTTGTTTTATATCTTCACTTCAACCATAAAACGGACTTGACTTTACCTATCAAATATATTACAATAAAGGTACGAAGTTTAGTGTAGTTTGATAGTCAGTCCTCTGGTTGTCAGACGCACTTTTTATTTAATTGTCAATGATCATAATGCCGATAGTTAGGTGTTATTATTTTTAAAACTTATATAACTATCAGCTATATTTACATTATATAACCTATGGTTATATTTGTCAAGAGATTATTTTAAAAAGTTAAAAAAATTTTTAGAGGTCAAAAATGGAATTTTCGGAACGCTTAAAAAAACTTAGGAAAGACGCAGGTTTGACTCAAGTTGACGTAGCAAATAAATTAGGAATTTCGCAACCAGCATATGCATCATGGGAACGTGGAATAAAAAAACCAACTCAAGATAATTTAGTCAAGATTGCACAAATTTTGAATGTTTCAGTCGATTATTTGGTTGGTAACTCACAAGAAACATTAGATGAATTGGATAATATTGAGTTACTTTTCCGTATGAATTCAAAAGGTTTGACCAATGAAGAAAAGGAAATTTTTCGAAAAGAGTTGATTAAGTTTATGGAAGAGCGAAAAAAGTACTTTAATGATAAAAATCAATTTAAGTAAAGTTGACATCTTAAAAAGAAGATTCGTTCAATAAAAATTATATAAATATGAGATCTATTTATATAATTGAAAAGAAGTTAATATCTGAATCAACAGTTGCTTCTGACTGTTTTTTCTCTCCTTCTAACGAATGGTGAAGTAATTTTATGTTTTTCGTAGTATCTCTCTTTATAATTATTGGAATTATTATATTATGTTTTTTATTTTATAAAAAGTCTCGCAAACTTCAGTCTATTATATTTTATTTATTGTTATCGATAATCATTATTTTATTATTAATGTGGTTTGGAACGATAGACGTAGCTATATGGGCCTTTTTATCTGCTTTATTGGCAGGAATCATTCATTTTCTTTCTACTGATTTAATTACAAGTTTTTTTGGAATTGCAAAAACTGAGTATAATAAATACCAATTACAAAAATATAAAACGATTCTTGTAATTGGTACACCCTTATTATTTTTATCTATGTATATTGTAAAACCGGAATATATAGATTTTATAACAAAGGGGAAGGAGATTCCTTACGTTTATTCACTAAACAATGATGAACTCAAACTATACTATAAAGATATAAGTTTGAATGATCCAGACGTTGAATATTCCTTCACTGAAAAACCTTATGTTTTAATCGTAAAATACAAAAATAAATCAAAAAAGACCGTAGATTATTATCACTTAATTAAAGAGACTGATTTAGTTGCAAAATTAGAAAATAATGAATATAGGGTTAATGAAATAATAGAACGAGATAATAAAGAAAATGTGTTTTTAAGATTGCATGAATCCAATCGTTCAAAGGTTCCTCAATGGCTTTTAAATATCCTATTAGCTTTATTGAGAATTTATGTTATAATTGGTGGATTTTTACTACTCAAAAAAATATATAATAATTTAGGAAATAGAGTTTTTAGAAAAATGTTTATCAAATTAGGAGGTGATAGTGAGATATGGGGTCTTCAAGGTAATTGGTATGAAAAACATAAATATATTTCCAGCTCTCAGGATTATTTTCTAAGCACTCCTAGTTTCATGATCAGAGGTAACATTCTATTTACTGAAAAAGAACAATATAAATTAAAAAAATCTGGAGATCATATTGTATTTATGAATAATAAAAAAGGAACGAGAATTCATATATTAAAAGAAAATGAACTAAAGATTGATAATGCAGAATTTGTTAGAACAAAAGTAAAAACGTACGGTGTTCCAAGAAACTTAAGAAAAAGGGTTTATTTCAGTCTTGTAAATAATAAACAAATATTTAAATATCCAAGATTTGAACATGTATACTATCTAGATAAAAAGAAAAATATTTTAAAAGAAACAAGGAGTGAAAAACCTGAGGAAATTAAAAATGTTAATGATAATGAATCACATAACACTATTTATTTTGAGTATAAAAATCCAATATTAATAGTCTTTGATGGAGAAAAAAAAGAAACATACATCAATATAGATAATTCCTAAGTGGACAAATAGTCCACTAATTTTATATAATAAACTCAACCAAATTAGTTTAGTTTTATGTTTTATACTTAAAGGAGGTATCATTCTTTGGATGAATTGTATACAAGAATAAGTAAGTCTACAAAACATGTGTTATACCAGTATATGAAGGATCATGACATTTCATTACTAAATTATAATTTCAACTACTTCTTTCAACACTGCATTCAAGAATATCAGATTCAAGTGATTAGTCACCACTTCTCTAATCGTAAGATTGAAGGATTAACTGTTATCGATGAATTAGGAATTAGTTTTTCCTATGAAAAGGAGAATCCAATTGTAAAGCAAAATTTTACTCTGTGTCATGAATTGGGACATTTTATACTAGAGCATGACGGCAATTATTTTGCAGAATCTATTGATAATCAGGAGAACCTACTAGAGCGAGAAGCGAATATTTTCTCTGCTGTAGTATTAATGCCTGACATTGTTTTGTTGTCAAAGATTTATTATAGTTGCGACACCTTTCAACACATTCAAAATAGTCTGGATGTTTCAAAACAAGCACTGTTTTTCCGCCTTTTAGATCTTTTAAGAGAATATTATCCTGAAAAAGAAAATTCCATTAAACAAGCTATCGATGCTTATATTGATGGACAAAATGCCACACTACTCCTTTTGTTTCACGGTGTCAAAGATCAGATTATAAAGGAATTCAACAACTATCAGACTTCTCTCATCAATAAGATTGAGCAATCAGTAATCAAAAAAGGCTTCGTGACTAGTCAAGAATATCCAGAACTTCTAGATCAAGAGAATTGGAAAACAATAAAGGCCTGCCGTGACAATTTAAAAGTATGGCTCATTTATGACAAAGGGAAATCTATAGCTTATGTTTGGGATAAAAATAAGCTAACAGACAAAGAGGCAAAACAAAAAGCTGAATTGAAATTACTACTAATGTGAGGGAAACGATGTACCAACCAGAAAAACTAAAGGCTCGCAGAAAAGAGCTAAAAATGACTCAAAAAGATATTGCAGATCAATTGGGTATTACCTACCAAGCCTATTCTGCATGGGAGCGTGGAGTAAAACAACCATCTAGAGAAAAAGTAAAGCTTTTGGAGCAGATTCTAAATGCTCCAAAAGGCTATTTTACAGAGGTCGAAATCGTCCGACTATATAATGTTTTATCAGATGAAGCTAAGGATCAAGCACTTAGTTATGTTAGAAACCTGGTTCAAAAAGAACAATGTAAGAATGTTGTTTCGATATCAGAAAAACTATACGAATACCATGTTTACGAAAAAATGTCTGCTGGTATCGGTTCATCGGTTTATAACGATCAGAACTATGATACTGTTTATTTTGATGAAGAACTAGCTCATGATTTTGCTTCATGGGTATCTGGAGATTCAATGGAGCCCAAATATCAAAATGGCTCTGTGGCTCTCATTCGTGAGACAGGATTTGATTATGATGGAGCAGTTTATGCCGTAGTCTGCAATAGCCAGACTTATATTAAACGAGTTTATCGTGAAGAGCAAGGCTTACGTTTAGTTTCCATCAATCCAAACTATCAAGATATTTTTTTATCGTATGATGAAGATCCTAGAATTGTAGGAATTATTGTTGGTAATTTTGTACCATATAAATGACTCATCCTAAGTACCTAATACTCCTATACAAAATAATATGTATGAATCTACAACTTAGATTGAAGTTAAAACTTACTTTAATATTTTAAACAATCATTTGTATTTGTTTTCAAAACTACTGCTTTCTACTTTTCAAAAATAAAAATATGGACTATAATAGATTTATATAAGATAACGCTTACAAAACAAAAAAGGACAGCATGATGGAATCTCAGTTTTTAGATTTAAAAAAATATATTGGTGTTCTATCCTTTAAGGGAACAAAAACAGGAACCCAAAAAGGGACTGCTTGTTTGTTTTTTTATAATAAAGAATGGTTGTTAGCTACAGCTGCTCATTGTATCTTTGATATTGAATCAGAAGAATTTAACAAAGATTTTAAATTCTTAATTCCATATAATAAGGTGAAAATAGAATTATCAAATGTAATTTTTCATGAAAATTGGTTAAAATTATATGCACCTGAATATGATATTGCTTTTTTTAAAATAGTTCATACAGATTATTTAGAGTGTTTAGATGATACATTTTTACAACCTAAATTTGATATTTCACATGATAATAGTTTTAGTTTAGCAGGGTACTCAGCTAGTTTGCTTCTGTTTAATAGACTTACTATCGAATGTAACAGGCATGGTAAGTATGATCAAATTTATAATTCTACCTTGATTGGTGTAGAAACTAAAGCCAAAGGAGGAATGTCTGGGAGTCCACTAATGATACTTGATAAGTATAAATTTAAAATTGTTGGGACAGTTAGTCTAAGTTTCAAATCTCAAAAAAATACTCTATGGAGTGCTAAATGGAATGCGGAAATGAAGGAAATTTTAGACTTTATAACTTTGGATAATGGAAATAAACCGAATAATATTGTTAGTCGTTCTAATCTATAATTGAGAGGAGTTGATTGAAATGGATTTTCGATACGAAATGTATGTTTCTCCTAGATATAAGTTTTACAGACCAATGAAAAGGGTAGAAAAACAGAAAACTAAATTGTATGTGAATGAATTACCAATTAATTGGTATTCGAAAATTGATAAAGAAAAACATTGGCATTATTGTGGACCAATGAATAATTATCTTCCTCCTCAAGGATGGAAAATACACATAAGTTCAACTATTCAACAGGCTCAGAAAACTCTAGACATTGTGTCTGAGATTTTGATTTCTAGAAATACTCACTTTAAATTTGTAATGAGTAGCTGGGATTTATTTGTGAAAAATTCTAAGTACGGTGACCGTAGCTCATCAGGAAAATTTATAACGATTTACCCTGCAACTGAGTATATTTTTTTTACATTAGTAGAGGAATTACATCGTGCATTATATGACTTAGATCGTGGAACATATATTTTAAATGATAATAGATGGTTGGATGGAAATGTTTATTTTCGGTATGGTGCTTTTATTGATATGAAGACTGAGGAAGGAGAGTCTGGTATTTTTGATCAGTATGGAAAATTAATTCCAGATATAAGAAGCCCAGAGTTTATAGTTCCCGATTTTGTAGATTTACCTAAAAAAATTCAAGACATGGAGAATTTAAAAGAGAGTGGTTTACAGTATTCTGAAAAGTTCAGCAGGTATGACATTTATGAAGCGATTCATTTTAGTAATGGTGGTGGAGTTTATAAAGCTAGAGAAATATCAACGAATCAAAAAGTAATTATAAAGGAAGGAAGACCTCAAGCTGGGCTAGATAGCATGGGGAATGATGCCTTTAATCGGATAGAGATTGAATATAATGCATTAAAAAAACTGAAAAATGTAGAAGGTATAGTTGAAGTATTCGATTTTTTTAAAGCTTGGGAACATAATTTTGTTGTCGAAGAAGTTGCCCAAGGAACCTCATTACAAAATTGGCTACCTCAACATTATCCATTCTCAGGCAACAAAGCTGATAGAATTGCTTATGTACACAATTGTTTAAAGATTATTGATAGTTTAAAAGATATATTAGAAGAAATGCACAACAATGGAATTGGAATGGGAGATTTGTCTCCTAATAACATTATCATTGATGATGCTACTATGACAATAAAATTGATTGATTTTGAGACTGCCGGAAGTGTTGATGAAAAATTTGAACATGGTTTACAAACACCGGGATTTTCTTCAAATCATACAAAGACAAGGAGAGAAGCCGATTGGTTTAGTTTTAAACGTATTTGTTACTTTATATTAATGCCGATTATGCCTATACAGGATATTTCAGAAATGAATCTATATAGAATAGAAAAGTGGATTAAAAGTACGTTTGATGTAGAGGTTACAGAATTTTTTTCTGTAGAAAAAAATATAAAGCGCAGAATCAATGATAGTTATGTAAATTATGAAATTGAAGATCTAGATTCTATTATAAATAAAGTTAGGCTAGGGATTATATCGAACTTATCTTATGAGAAGAAGCAATTAATTCCAGGAGATATTCGACAATATGAAACTCAAGGTGGAATGTTAAATATCTTGACAGGAGGATTTGGAGTTTTAATGTCCTTAAATAGGACTGGAGGTATTGATAAAGAAGCAAAAAAATGGATAGAAAAATTTTCTTCAGAAAAATATTTAAAAACACTAGACTTAGGATTATTTACAGGTAAGTCTGGTATTGCATGCATATTGTATGAGTTAGGTTATACTGAAAGGGCTAAAGAGTTAATTGTTGACGCTTCAAATACTGAAAGTGATGACGTCTCAATTTTAAGTGGTTTATCTGGACAAGGTTTAGCATTACTTTCTTTTTATTTACTTGAAAAGGATTTATTTTATTTACAGTTAGCTCAAAAAATTGGACATAAAATAAAAGAAATTTTTGAATCTAATGTAGAAATTAGTTCAAAAGATATAGACTTTATTCCAAAAGGTCTGTTAGATGGTTGGTCGGGTGTCTCAGTATTTCTATGTTCTTTATATAAACAAACAGAAGACTCAATGTGGCTTACTTTGGCAGAAGATGCTATGATGAGAGAGTTAGAAAATTGTGAAATTGATAGTGTGGGAAATCTCCAAGTTTTAGATGAGATGAGATTATTACCTTACTTATCTTCGGGGGCAATTGGAATTTCTATTGCATTACATATTTTGAATAAATATAGTAATATTAAAATATTTTATGAAAAGTTTGAACAGACTATAGGAAATGTAGATACAATTTGCTCATATAACAGTGGTTTATTTAGAGGATTTTCTGGTTTTCTACTTTTTAGTAGCTTTATTAAACAAGAGTGTGGTATAATTATGCCAGAAGAGAAAACGCTTACTTTGATTAACACTTTGAAAACTTACATGGTTGAAAGTCAATGTGATATAATGTTGCCTGGAGATTATGGCTATAAATTATCCGGTGACTTGTTGACGGGGGCGGCTGGTGTTTTACTTGCTTTAGATAGTGTTTCTGGAGGTAGCTGGAAGAATTGGTTACCATTAATTAACGAAACTTATCAAGATGTTTTTTAAAAAGGAGGTATTATAAACAACTAGGTATCCGATATAATAGACTAGCAAAAAAGTTAATTCTCATTTCTTATTTATTAATAAACGTAACATAGGAGAAAAAATATGAAAACTGTATTGTCACTTCAAAAAATGCAAGTTAAAGAAAATGTACAACTTCGTGCTGTATCTTCCGCAAGTATTAACTGTAAGCGTAAAAGTTCTTTGAGTTGGTTCCTCTGTTAAGTATTTTAAACTGTAAACTTTAGAGTAATAGCAATTAGCATACTGAGAATTTTTTAATAGGCTTAGCAGATAGACTTGATTAAGTTGTTTTCCTCGGAAAAAGTAATACTACCTTATAATATGATGCTTGATAAGGATTTTAATCCGAGGATTTAGGAATTTACATCGGATATCTTAAGAGGTCTTGAAAACTAAATTTCAAGGTCTCTTTTCTTTTCAAGAGGTTATATATTATGAAAAATAGTAAAAATTTGAAATTATTGAAAGAGTACCTCCCTCATGGAAGGAGATTATTTTGGGTCATTTTTTTATTAATTATAAGTGCATTACTATCTATTTTTATGCCATTTTTAATAATGCAAGTTATAGATAAAATGAATGATGGAGGATTAAATTTTCAAAGTATATTTATTGTAATTATATATTTACTTTTTCAATTAACTTTCAATGCCTATACGGTCTATATAGTTAATAAAGCATCTCAGGTTGTTGTTAGAGATATACGGGTAAAAATTTGGAATCATGTATTAACTTTACCAATTAGCTATTTTGATAAAAATCGGTCTGGTACAATAGTGACTAATATTATTAACGACACTGAAGTGATTTTAGAATTTTTAAATAGTCAAATTGCTTCTTTTTTATCTAATATAATAATAATAATTGGGTCAGTAGTATTCTTAATAATAATTGATTGGCAGTTGGCTTTATTATTATCCATTGCTGTACCAATTGCTGTTTTAATAACTTCTTTTTTTAGTTCAAAAGAATATGATATTTCAAGCAAATACAGAGAGGGAACTTCTAATTTACAAAACGACTTATCTTCAACTTTGTCAAAGATACGACTAGTAAAAGCAACAGTTTCAGAAAGGAACGAACAAGAAAAAAAATCTGTTCTAATAAATGCTCTATCGCATTTTGGGATTCAAGAAGGAAAGGTTTTAGGAATAATATCTCCCGTATCCTCACTAGTTATTATGACGTTGCTAGTAATAAGTTTTGGTTATGGTACATATAGAGTATCAAATGGCTCTCTATCTAATGGTAGTTTAGTTGCTAGTATTGTCTACTTATTTCAATTAGCAGATCCTTTTGGTGGAGTTGTTTCTTTTTTTGCAAACTACCAAAAATTCTGTTCAGCAGCTAGTAGAATTGATTTACTTTTTAAACAAAAATCAGAGGTAAATAATTCTTTTTTAAATAAGGAAATTTTGTCAAAAACTGGTTTACGATTTCATAATGTTAGTTTTTCATACGATGATAGAGAATTAATACTAAATAATTTTAATTTTGACTTTAAATTGAATCAAACTACTGCAATAATTGGTTCAAGCGGTGTTGGGAAAACAACTTTATTTTCTTTAATTGAGCGTTTTTATAAACCGACTCACGGAAAAATTTCGTATTCCGATGTTAATATTGAAGATATTGATTTATATTTTTGGAGAAATAAAATCTCATACGTATCACAAGAAATTGATATTTCTTACGGAACTTTACTTGAAAACTTAACATATGGTGTTAAAGTATTCTCACAAGAAAATTTAGATGAATTAATTAATGAATTTGGCTTAAAAGATTTTATACTTAGTTTAGAAAGAGGTTACGACACAATAATAGGGGAAAAGGGACTTACTATTTCTGGTGGACAAAGACAGCGAATATCATTAATAAGAGCTATACTGAGAAATTCAGACATATATTTACTAGATGAACCTACATCTGCATTAGACAGTAATACAGAGAAAATGGTACAAGTAGCTTTAGATAAATATTTAAAAGGCAAAACAGTTTTAGTGATTGCACATAGAATCAAAACCATACTTTCATCTGATGAGATTATTATTTTAGGAAAAGATGGTGTTATTACTTCAGGAACCCACCAACAATTGATTAATAATAACAATCTTTACAAAAAAATACTTGAAGAAAGTCATAGTATCAATTAATTTTGAAACTGAAAATTAATTTGGGATTTAATACTAAGTGATAAATTTCAAGAATAAGTGCAACATTTAATCGAACTCATCCATTAGAGCATCATAAGCAGTTCTGTAAGCTAAACATTTTCGTGGTCGGTGATTGATACATTATGAGGCCTTGTTCAAAGCCTCATCATAGATAGCGACTAAATCTATTTTCTTTGGGAAATATTCTCTTAGTAAGCCATTTGCGTTTTCATTGAGTCCATATTCAACTTTGGTGTCAAAAGAGACTTCCGACTTTTTTGTTTAGCCCTGTGGTCGTACTGTTCATGTGCTAAGGCTGGGGGATAACCATTTTGTAATCATCTTAACTCTCTTGAAACGGTAGACTTAGGGACACCAAGTTTACTTGCAATTTGGCAATGTTTCAGACCTAATTCTAAGTAGTTTTCTATCTTTATTCGGTGGGTTATTGTAAGATGGGGGTAGCTCATAGTTTTTTCTCGGGTTCTGTTTGTGTGGTTGCATACAGTTTACACTAATGAAACGCTGTACTGCACCACAATAATGGGACAAGAGAAATCCCTCTTATACGACCAGTTTTCTGTACTCTACAGGAGACTGGTCATTTAATTTCTGTTGAATTCTAGTATCATTATAAAATATGATGTAATTTTTGACAATTTCTGTCATACTATCTTCAGTTATGTTTCTCCACTTATGGAGATAGAAGGTTTCAGACTTGAGAACAGAATGGAACCATTCGATACAGGGATTATCTGCAGGTGTTCCTTTTTGAGATATGGAGTGGGTGATGTCTTTTTCTGTACAAGCTTAATAGTAGGCTTTTAAAGTATAGACAGATCCCTGGTCTCTGTGTAAAAGTGCTCCTTGAGCTAGCTCAAGTTGATGAAGTGTGTCGAGCACAAAGTCCGTATCTTGACACTCGGAGATGGTATAAGCTACAATTTCACGATTATAGAGATCCACGATCGAAGATAGATAAAGTCTACAGTTACCAAAGTAGAGGCATGTGATGTCTGTTACAAGCTTCTCCATAGGCTTGTCTATCTGAAAATCACGATCCAGCTTATTGTTTGTTACATGGTAAGGCTTCCCTAATTTAGGGCCCTTCTTGGGACGGACATGGCAATGGGAGCCCTTTTCCTTCATGATACGATAGACCTTCTTGCGATTAACGACGAGTTATAATCTTTCTTTAGTAAGCGAGTGATGGTTCGATAGCCGTAAATAAAGTGATTTTCCATACACAGTTATTCGATTTTATCTGCTATTTCGTCTCTTTTCTTAGAATTATTACACTCCTGTTTCCAGCGATAAAAGGTGGAGCCTTTGACGCCTAAACACTCTAAAATAATAGATATAGGGCGCGTTTTTTTATACTCTTCCACTAGCTTGATAAGAATTACTTTGTCGTTTTTCTTACTAAGCTCTGATACTTTTTTAGTAATTCCACCTGCAAATGTAACTGTTCTACTTCGGACAACTGTTTCATCCCTTTACCATAAGTATATTGTTTTCCCACAGGTTGGTGGAAACGGTATAATCCATCATTCTGATACTATCGCCACCAGGTCTTGACCTGACTAGCATTTTTGATACCGAAGGTATCCATGATAACCTTATTTGATTTACCTGCCTTCTTCATTTCGATACAGGCTAGCTTAGTTTCTACTGAATATGCTTTTTTGACCATAACAAAACACTCCTGTTTCTAGTTTACCAGATTTCAACAGGAGTGTTTTCTTGTGTCTCATTTTCTCCAATCTAATTATTGGTTCCTAAATTTTGAGTAAAAATGGTGTTAGTCAGTTATATTTAGCAGGTATAGTTTTATATCTTGTAGTACTTTTAATGCTATTGTAGTAATTGTATTAGCTCTCTAAGAGGTAATAGTAATCATTATAAAGTGGGTAACTTCATTTTTGAATTTTCAGAGTTGTAATGAAATAAAAATTATCGGAGTTTTTTAGGAAAGCGCTTTACTTTTTAGCATTATTGTTTTATAATAATTTTGAAAATGATTATTGTATAACAATAATCGTTGTTATAAGGAAGGTGATTTAAATGAAACAATTTCTTTTTAAGTTAGTTGGGATTATTGTAAAAGTTATCAAAGCCCTACTATATTTTGTTACAACCGTAATATTATTGGGGTTGATACTTGTTTTATTGAAACCAAGTATAGTTTTTAGTAACTCTGTATTCAATGAATTTCTTTATAGAATAACTTATTTACATGCTATTATAGTACTTGTAGCAGCAATATTAATTCAAATAGCTATAATTTATTTTTTAACTAAGTTAGAATTATTATTAAATAATTTTTCAAAAGATATATTTTTCACAGCTGACAATAGGTATATATTAAATAAAATGTTAGTTGCTTTAGTGGCGTGGACTATTATTCAATTTTTGACATCGTTGATACTAAATTATTTGAACTTATATGAGGTCAGTGATATATTTAATTTTAATATCAAAAACTATTTAATAAATTTTATATTTATCGGTACAATATATACGTTCAGAGTTATTGTAAATTATGGAATTAATAAGCAAGAGGAATATGATCAGATAATTTAGTAAAAAAGATTTTGTGAGATTTTTTTAATGAGGGTGTAAAAGTGGGTGAAATTATCATCAATTTAGAAGATTTATTGAGGCTAAACAATATAACTTCAAAGCAATTAGCTAATAAAATAGGAATTACTGAAGCTAATTTATCAATATTTAAAACAGGGAAGGCAAAGGGAGTTAGATTTGCTACGCTTATTAAGGTATGTGATGAACTAAATTGTCAACCAGGGGACATATTAAGGTATAGAAAGTAGGAAAAAATATGAAAAAACATTTGATTCGAATATTTGTTATCACTCTAGCTTTATTGTTATCTGGGTGTGTAAAATTTCCGGAAGTTGATAATGCTTTTAAACAGGCAGACCATGAAGTTTCAAAGAGATTTGAAAGTATTGGACTTGATCAGATGTTAATTGTTGAGCCAATTAATGAAAAGTATGAATATACTCTGGAACAATCTTTTACAGGAGATATTTATGTTTTAATTAGCAAGGAACAAATTGAAGAAGACTTTGGTAAGGAGGGCATTTTTCTTAATGATAAAGAATTTGAAACAATAAAAGAGGATAGTGAGGATGATTTTAATATTAGATATAAGGGAAAATCTTATTTTTCTATAAAAAAAATAAAAGTTGATAGCATTTCGAATTTAAGAATTCAGACAACAGCCAAAGGCAGATTTATTCTAGTTTTCGCTAAGTAAGACTAATTTTTGAGTAGAGATTATCATGAAAAAGAGATATCCTATGCTTTAGAAGGAATTGTATCTGAGCCGTTAAAAGATCCTAGGGAACCTATTATTTCAGAAGAATAATTAATAAAAATAAGTAATAATACTAATGGGGTAACAACTTATTATGTTGGTATTTCTACTAGTGCAAATGTTATCTACAAAAATAAACATGCAAAAAATGTATCACTCAATGGAGTTAGTGAAAATTTCTTTTTGACTGAACAAATTGAGATAAATGGTAGGAATTTTATTTTATCTGATTATTACAATTTTTCTAGAGTTGCTATAATTTATTATGATTTAGCAAAAAGCTTTTTAAAAAAGCCATCGTCAGCATTGAATAGTTTAATTGATATTAATGGAAATTCTTATTTAGTAGTTGGTTTTTACAAAAATTCAAAAAGAGAGGTTTCTCTTGATGGTAATGTATTAGGAGGAAAAATATATTTGACGAATACTCAATTGGCAAAAGAATTTAACGAGAAAAATATCAGAGATATACTTTCATCTCTCTAATATAGAAAATGCTAATAAAATTAGCAAAGAATTAGGAGAAAAGCTAACCAAATTATCTAATGCTAAGTATGGTACTTACGAGATGTACAATATGGTGGCTATCATCAATCGTGCTAGCAAGCAAGTAAACCTCATGACAACCGTTATTGGATCTATTGCAGGAATTTCTTTAGTTGTTGGTGGGATAGGGGTGATGAATATCATGGTTGTGTCAGTTACAGAGAGGAAGAGAGAGCTTGGGCTAAAGAAAGCTATTGGTGAAACTAAGTTAGCAATTTAAAAACAATTTCTAGTTGAGTCGATGTTATTATGTTCAATTAGTAGAGTCCTTGGTTTTGGTACATCTATTTTCGTTTGCAAATTAATTTCTGTAGGTCAAACGGAAATCAAACTATTGATATCAATAAATACAGCTATTTTTAGTATTTTATTTTAGGCACCAATAGGTATTATTTTCGGTGCGTTGGTAGCCTATAATGCTACTAAGTTGGCTCCAATCGATGCACTACAGTCTGAGTAAATTAGAATATTTTGTAGTATTATGTAAAAATAAGTTATCATAAAAATTTAGAGGAGGAAATATTTTATGGCACTTTATTCTATAAAAATACGTTTCAATATTTAACTATATAGGTATGCATATGTTAAACAGGTTTAAAAATCTTACATTCTTTATTGTACAAAAGGAGATATATATCATGAAAAGCATACTTTCCTTACAAATGTTAAAAGTTAGATCTAACACAACACTAACAGCTCGTTCGTCATATAGTTTTAATTGTAGTCCTAAACCAAGTAGTATCAGCTTGTTTTGGTGTTAATATATAGGTATAAGAGGTAAAATCATGAAAAAAATATTATCACTACAGACATTAGTAGAAAAAGAATATACAGAGCTACACGCTGCGTCAGCCATTAGTTTAATGTGTAAAAAGCGTAGTTCCATTAGTTTATTTTGGTGTGTGTGGCAACCTAAAAAAGATTCATAATATAAACTTTTGAATAAATGTCAAACTATTGGAATTGTTGACCCGTTGTCAACTGTAATGGGTTGATGAAAAGTCACACCCTGGAGAGGACCAAATTGGTTCTCTCCTTTTTGATGTTCAAAGCAATGAGAATTCTAGTTTTAAAGTTGTCAAAGTTGCGGAAGCCAAAAGTATTTCGCTTGCTGATTTTGATGAAGTTATTGGTAGCCTCTAGTTTTGTGTCTGAGTAGGGAAGTTCCATTGCATTCATGATCTTGTCCTTATCTTTCAAAAAGGTCTTAAAAACAGTTTGAAAAATAGGATTTACAGAAAAAATTGTTTCTTCAATCAGATCAAAGAAATGGTCGGCTTGTTTATCTTTGAAATGAAAAAGTAATAGTTGATAGAGATCGTAGTGCTGTCTATGTTCTTGAGAGTATGAAAGTAGCTTTTCTAGAATTTCTTTATTGGTTAAGTGTGACCGAAAAGTAGGGCGATAAAATCGTTTATGACTGAGTCTACGGCTATCCTGTTGAATGAGTTTCCAGTAACATTTCAGTGCTTTATATTCGTGAGATTTTCTATTAAACTGATTCATGATTTGGATGCGAAGACGATTCATAGCACGACTTAGATGTTGTAAAATGTGAAAACGATCCAGAACGATTTTAGAATTTGGGAGGAAAACAGTCTGGGGGACTATTTCAGACTGAGTCTAGAAATTCGAAAGCGAAGTTTTCTAGCAATATCAAGTAAGGACTAACCATGTCCATGGTAATGACTTTCTCGCAACTTCTCACCTATTTAGAATAACGAAGGAAATGATTGCGAATAGTCACTTGAGTCCGCCCATCTAAGATAGCTATGACCTTTCTAGAATCAAAATCATGTGCAATAAAGTTCATCTTTCCTTTCTTGAGGCTGTACTCAATCCAAGACATGTGAATTGGAAAGTAGTTGAGATCAGATTTGAGCAAGAACTCTTTCAATTTATGGATAACTGTCGAAATAGAGACAGCCAACCTTTTGTCGATAACCGTCATAGGGACTTTCTCGATTAATTTTATGCTCGATAATCTTTGAGATTTAGTGGTTATTTTTGATTAAGGAAGTCACTGTAACATCCATTTCCCCGCAGAATTTACATTTTCTAAACCAAATGAGAGTTTTGTAGCCTGCGCACTTTAGATAGAGAATTTTAGATTCTTTTTGGAAGTCATATTTAGCCATTAATGAGTTCTTTATCTTGAAAACGACAGCTATAATTCTTTCCGTATGTGGTAAAATGAGGGACCTTATCATCTAGAGTTAGTCCAAGAAACCAACGATAGGCCACGTTTACTTCAATCTCTTTTATGGTTTGGCGCATGGAACGGATACCATAAAAACATTTAATTAAAGGGATTTTGACTAACATGACAGAATCTAGACTAGGACGACCGTTATCTGGACTATAGGTATCTTCTACCAAATCATAGATAAAGTCAAAATCAACCTCTTTATCCACTTGTCGAAGAAAGTTATCTTCTGGGACTAATTCATCTATCGTATAGAAGCCATATTGGCGTCGATTATAATCTGGTTTTTCTTTGTGAAACATAGTGAACGCCTCACAACTCTTCTTATCTCTATCATACGACTTTACACAAAGAAAATCCCTTAGAAACTTGTGTTTTAAGGACTTTGTCTCCAATTTGAAAGAGGCACTTAGGTCTCTTTTTCTCTCCTTCAAACACTCTGTTACTGTCCAATATAATGTAATACATCTATAAATTGTTGATTTTATCGAATGCAAAATTGCTTAAAATCAATATTTAGACGGATAACAAGACTTTAAGAATCTTAAATTAAGTCTTTCTATTTCTGATGACTATGTAATAAATAATTTAGAAATCTTTTACTTTGTGACCCTATGCGCCTACCCCTTAAAAATTTAGACAAATTACAAATATTACGAAAACATTTCAAAAAAACTTGACATTCTGTAACATTGTAATATAATAGCTAATATAAATTTAGTGAGGTATCATAATTATGAAAAAATGGACAAGTTTAGCACTTTTAGGCTTAACTTCTGCAACTCTACTAGTAGCTTGTGGTTCTAAAAAAGAGGAGAACAGTTCTTCTGTAAAAGAAACACAGACTTCTATGAAATCTGGTCAGAATAAAACAAATCAGTCTTCTAAAAAGAAAAATACAAAAGCTACTGAATCTAGTTCAGAAGAAACAACACAATCAAGTCAAACAACCACAGCGTCTAATACAACAAGTGGTGACAAAGCTACAGATTCATCTCAAATGGTTCCTGCAGAGCTGGTAGGGACTTGGACAGGTACAACTGAAATTGCAAAAGATGTTCAAATGACAGTGGCTGCGGACGGAACGGTCACTACGACAGCAAACTTTTATCAAGCAGATGTGAACCCAATTCGTACAGCAACGACTAGAGCAAAAGCTGTTCAAGCTTCTGGTAATATCTATTACTGGGAAACAGACGAACCTGGAGCTTTTGATGCCCTTCTTCCCGGTATTGCTGGACTTGGGGGAGCCAATGCCAAGGTAAAAGCCGGTTTCATTTTGGAAGAGGGCCATTATACACCGATTGTATTTGTAACAGGACTTAATGAAGACTTTGATTATAGCAAATACAATGATTTCCGTGTCTCACTCACAAAATAAAGACATATTCAACGCTCTTAAAATTGAAAACACCCTGAAAGTTAGATTTTCCTACCTATCTTTCAGGGTGTTTTCTTATAACCTAATATAAATAAGAAATCAAAACTTCATCGCTCTATTTCTACTTATTATATTGTTGAAGTGCTTTATTATATGCTTTACTGCCTTTTTGGTAATATTCATGTTCTATTCCAGATATATCGACTGTAATGGTGCCATCCTTAACTTTATATTTTACTGTTGAATCACTTCTACCTTCTCCTGATAAATGGAAGGTGTTACTTTCTTGATCAATTGTAAAACTATCAGCTTCTCCGTGTTTTATTGAACCTCTATTCCCTTTTATAGTAAATGCTAATTCATTTCTTTCACTTGATATCCAATAGTATTCGCCATCCAGAGATTGTTGCTTATTTTTAGTGCAAGCAATTAGCGTAATTATTGATAATGACAACAATAATATGCTAACAAATTTTCTCATGTTTCTCGCCTCCTTTTATAATATTACTATACCAAAATAATGTTACAAAGCTGTATCAATGTCTGTTATAATGGAAATTTCAAATAATGTCCATTATAACAGACATTAGCAAATTTTAGAAAAAGATCTATATTTGGCTATAGTTTTACTAAATCTCTACGACTATAGATTAAAAATGTATACACTTCTATACAAATAATAGAAAAGGACTCAGTCCTGTGCAATACAGAACTAAATCCTTTGGATAGCCTATTTACCTAACTTTTTTGGAGTCAGTACAATCTGGTTGCTAGGGCTTTATTATGCTATATCTTACTAGGGATGATGATCTTTTTCAGGATTGCTCATAATATGTGTAAATATTTCTTTATATTTATATTTCAGATATTTTTCGTGTAGAATGAATAAAGCTACGTAAACAATCATAAAAACAATAGATAAATACAGCGTATCAAATGTGCTATGTCCAAAATAAGTTGCGGACTCATAAGATCCAATAGCTCCTAAGATCAACCAAAGTATTCTCATTTACCGTACGCAAGATCTAAATCCCCCTCAAATTACTAAGTTATTTCACTTGATATAGGATAAATCCATCCTATATTTTTGCTTTTGTTGCTTAATAATGGTATGATAAACAAAAGGAGGCGATGATAATGCAAATTAATCTTGAAAATTTAATTCCAATCACGGAGGCAAATCAGAATTTCTCTAAAGTTGCTCGAATGGTTGATAGTAAAGGTACAGCTGTTATTTTGAAAAACAATAAACCTAAATATGTTTTAGTTGACTATAACACCTTGGTTCAAGAAGAACAGACAGAAGCTGTTGTTGCAGATCAAGCTAGTATTGACGAGGTGGCAAGTTCTATCTTGTCACGCCACCTAGAAGCCTTGAAGGAATTAGCTAAATGAAGAGATTAACCGTTGAACAGGTTGTTGCCTTACATAGTCAATTGATTATATCTACGGGAGGAATGGATGGTGTACGAGACAAGGGGTTAGTTGAGGCCTCGCTTTCGAATGTTTTTGACACTTATTTTGGAGTTGATCAATATCCAACTATTGAAGAAAAGGCATCTAGGCTTTGTTATTCTTTGATTAAGAATCACGCTTTTTTAGATGGAAATAAGCGCATTGGTATTTTTGTAATGCTTGTGCTACTAGAACTTAACGATATTGTGCTTGATTGTACTGATGAAGAGTTGGTTCATCTCGGATTGGGTGTAGCGGCATCAGAATTAACCTACGAAGATATTTTAGATTTTGTAAAAAGTCATTGATACAAAAAGCAAGTGACTATTAAAAATTACTTGCTTTATTTTTTAATGATTCGAAGGTAATAATGGTGTGAACTTTTTGGTAAAATCTAGCTCAATTCGTGTATTTTTAGTGTAAAATTCACACCATTCAAATGAAAGTTATTCAAATTAGATGAAATTATTCTTTCTGAAAACGTGAGAAAACATTGATTTTAAGCGCATTTTGAAACGTATTCAAATAGAAGTGTTTCCAGCCAGGTCTTAAGAAAGCTCGTAAAGCTTCACAATTTAGTAAACGTTAAAACTTATTTACAGTTATTGAAAGCATTTCGTATCAAAAATACGGGATGCTTTTTCTGCTTCCCCCAAATTTTTGTAATTAGGTGATGCTTGAAATTGATACAAATTTGGTTATTTTTAATAAATCTAAGTACCCGTTCATAGTTCACTTGTTGTCCAGATAAAACTAGAAGGACTCAGTCCTGTTCAATACAGAACTAAATCTTTTGGGTAAATTATTGATATAACTATTTGGGTGCAGTTCATTGTTGAGATGTGTTTTTTCTAAAGTTATCATCCCATTCCTTCACTGCCTCAGGATTAAGAATAATATTAATTGTCTCTAGAATAGCTTGATGTATTTTTAAAGCCTCCTCTTTGTCACCCCAAAGATAATCAAATATGGCTTTAAGTTCATGTAGATATAGTTTTTCAAAAGAAAAATAGGTTGGATAATTTTTGTTAAATAATAATGTCAGAAGTTTTCGGCTAGCGTTTCTTTCTTTTCGTTCTAAAAAAACAGATAGGCAGTTTAGGACGGTATCAATTTTAATACGATCTAGGTTATTTTTTAGCGACTGAGGAGTATCTTCGAGAATAGTATTAGTGAAGACTATAAGAGCATCCGATGTAAAATAAGGGACGAGATTACCAAGCAGACCGACATCAAGATTTGTCCAGTACTCTAATGAAATAAAGTAGTCAGTGAGTTGAAAAATGGTATCTTGAGGAACGGTTAATTGCTTTAGTTCGCAGATGATTACCTCTAAAACGCGAGCTATGATTTGGTAAATGTATTGACCTTTCTGATCTGATAACTCATAGAGATATGATTTTAGTTCGGAAAGTATCTGAGTATCTTTATTATTCAGTGCCTCTTCTAACTGCTCGGTTAGCTGGTAAAAATCTTTGTCTCGGAAATCTTTCCATTCAAAGAATTCATTAATTTCAACTAACATAAATCCTAGAAGTCGAAATAGAACATCATTAGAAAGGGTTGTATGACCATTTTCAAAATCTGAAATACTGGTAGCAGAACCAGCAATTTCTCCAAGTGCTTTTAAAGATAGTTTTCTTTGTTTGCGAATTGCCTTAAATTTTTCTCGATTAGTCATGTTCGGATTTCCGAAATTTCTCCTTTTCACATTTTTTATATTATATAATACTGATATCAAAAAGGAAAGGGGAAGAAACATGGTTATCAATGAAATTGTTGAACATGATTTTGATCAAGATTATGATATCTTCAAAAATCTTGTATGCGGTTCAGGCTGCTAAATGCTTTCCGATAAATCCTATGTTCACTTTGTCGCTAATACTATTGACCAGTCATTGAGTTAGTAGTTCTCTCGAACTTATGTGGAAGTGTTCACTTTGTTCTATATAATCTGTATTTCAGGAGCAGAAAGAGTATGCTTTCTGCTCTTGAAATATTATTTGTAAGGAGAAGTTTTGATGAAGTATTCACGTTATGTTGTATCAATCCAAAAGAAAGAACATACCTTTTTGTTTAATACAAAGAATAATTTGGCAGTTAAAATTGAAAATCGTTTATTTGAAAAAATTGAAACTGATAGTAAAACTAGGGAGCAATTTTATAATTTTCTTTATACAAGAAAATTTTTACCAGAAAGAAATGAGTTGGAAGAAGCAGTACAAATGTTTAGGGACAGAGATGCATCAACTCTTAGAATCATTATACTTGCTCATGGAGATTGTAATTTTAGATGTAAGTATTGTTATGAAAAATTTGTAGATTGTAGCATAGAATCACAAAAATCGAGTATTTTAAAATTTGTGAAAAATAAATTTGAACAATACCAATTTAAAGATATTCATGTTTCTTGGTTTGGTGGGGAGCCTCTTTTAGGTTATAGAGACATTTTAGATATTTCTAAAGCACTAATTGAGTTATCATCAACCTATGGAATTCGCTATCATTCTGATATGACGACTAACGGCTACTTGCTAAATAGTAGAACTTTGTCAAGATTGGTCACAGAATGTCAAGTCCAGTCCTATCAAATTACAGTTGATGGAACTAAAGAGGGTCATGATAATCAACGGGTTTTAAAAAATGGACATGGTTCGTATGACCGTATAATAAAAAATCTTAGCAATGCTCAGAAATTAGACTTGAACTTCCATATACTAATACGATTAAATGTTTCCAAAGAAAATTATTCAGATGTGGAGAATTTCTTAGTAACAGATGCGCAATTATTTAAAAGGGACAAGAGATTTCAATTGCTTTTTAGAAATGTTGGTGATTGGGGATGTGGGGATAGAAAAGAAGGATACGAGGTTAAAAGATTTGCAGAGGATGTTTCTTTTGAACTATCTCAAAAAGCAATTAAACAAGGATACAATTTATTTGATGACTTATTGTTTAGAAGTAATTACTATGCCTGCTATGCTCAAAAAGAGCATACCTACACCATTGATACAAAAGGAAACCTTTTAAAATGTACGGTAGCATTATATGATGAAGAAAATAAAATTGGAAATTTAGATAGTTTTGTTATCGATGATCAAAAACAAAAACTCTGGATAAACAACTATGAATTTTCACAGAAATGTTCGAAATGCCAATTATTATTGATTTGTAAAGGTGGAGCTTGTCCTAAACGTGATATTTTTAATGAACGGACGTTTAATGAAAAGTGCCAACGTATGCGACAAAATATTTTACAAAATTTTGAACTTGCGATTTTATCCAATAAGGTCAATTATGAATTGAAGGCGGAATGAGATGGGAACTATTTTTAAGCATATTTCAAAAACTAAATTATTTTTTTATCTATTATTTTCGCTACTATATTCCTTACAAGGCTTACTTACTTCATTTCTCATACAGGTAGCAGGAAAAGTTGATGTAAATGACAATCGAATGATCCTAACATTTGGATTAAGTGGAGTGTTATTATTTGTCTTTATCTACGCTTGTATGTATGTCAATAATATCCTAGCACGAGCAATCATTGAAGAATTTAATGTTCTTATTTCTAAAAAAGCTATTGAGAAGTTCTATCAAAGAACATTGCAATACAGTCCATCAGAATTAAATTCCTTTTTAGCACAAGATATTCTAATGTTTTGGCAAGAGTATCTGGTCCCGCTCATTATTTATCCTATCTTTGGACTATCTATTCTAGCTTCTGTGTCCTATCTTTTGATACAACATATCCAACTAGGTCTGATGTTTACAGTTGGGGGATTTTTAATGATTATACCCCAGTTTATCTTTCATAAGATGTTGAAGAGACGGGGGGAGGAATTAAGTAAAGCTAGAGAAAACAGTATGGCTTCTATCACAGATTTTACCAAAGGAATAGATACTATTCGTAGTAATCAGGCTAGCCATCAGTTTTCAGCCCATGTGTTGGATGCTATCAAAAACACTGAAAGGAAGCAATACCATTATTTTATAAGTCATAATTTAGTCATGTTTTGGACAGGACCTCTCAAAGGTATAGGGCTAGTTATCCCTCTGATGATAGGCTTATTTTTGATGAGAACAACCTCTTTAACTCTGACGACATTACTGGCCATGATGACGGCCTCGATGAATCTTATTTCTCCATTACAACAATTGCTAGAAGGTACTTCTAGTCTACAATCATCCACAGCTATTAGAGATAAGGTAGTTTCTATTTTACAGTTAAGTGATGGATTTACTGACGTAGAGGAAAAAAACGTTGAAGGAAGAAAATTATGTATTGATATTGATCATTTAAGTAAATCATTTGGAGAAAAAAATCTCTTTCAACAGTTATCTCTTAATATTCCTTTTGGAAAAAAGGTTTTACTGACGGGAGCAAGCGGCAGTGGAAAATCTACTCTGTTTAGACTTTTAAGTGGTGAAGATACTGAATATTCGGGAACTATTTCTTTTGAAAGTGAGAATGGAATGTCTTTTAAGCCATCGTATGATTGTGTATCAGTCATTCATCAAAAGCCTTATATTTTTAACGGTAGTTTAAGAGATAATATAACTCTTTTCCAAGATTTTTCAGACAGTAGTATAATAGATGTGTTACAGAAAGTTAATCTTCTTAAGGAAGTTGGCAATAATCTTGAACTATACCTTGATGGACAAAATCTATCAGGTGGTCAAATGATGAAATTGGAACTTGCCAGAGCTTTGCTTAGATTGAAGCCCATTCTACTTGTTGATGAGGTAACAGCTTCATTGGATGATACGAATGCTAAAGAGATTCGACAGCTTATTTACTCTCAAGATTGTACAATTATTGAAATTGCTCATAAATTCAATAAAGATAATTATGATGAGGTTATTAAGTTAGAAGATTATAGATTTCGTGATTAACACAGAGTTCAAATTGAAATACAATCCAATATATTGCATTTGATAATCAGTTGTATTGAAAATAAAATACAGATAGAATTCTGCAAGTGTCTGATACTATGCTATTTTAGACTAATTGAAAGCTAACTTTGTATTTTCCCCTATTCAATCAAACTCAATCAGTTTTTTGAAAAAAGAGATAGAATTCTGTGAATGCTTGATGCTGATGCTACGCTGTTTTTAGCCCAACTGAAACCCATACTTTCCAAACCAAATGTTACTATTTGTAAGTAAAAGAACAAATAACAAAAAGAGGAGCTTCACACTAAAGTTCCTCTTCTTTTAAATATCCGAATCATTATTTTTATTTCAAAAAAGGTAGTGAAAAAGGTAGAGTTTGAATTGAAATACAGTGCAATATATCGCATTTGGCAAAAAGAAAAACGCTTGAAATCAGCGTTTTTCTTCTGTATTGATCCGTATTGAATGCTTACTTCACTTCTATATAATATTGATAGAAATTGAAAAGCATCTGAACAGTTATACAAATCAACTGTTCGGATGCCATTTACATTTATTTTATCAAATTTTAAATATCATTTACGGTTTCTGTAAATAAGCATACTAACCGACAAAATTATAGTAAGTAGAGCACTTATCAATAATATTATTTTACTTTTAGTAAATATATCTACAACTTGTAAAACAGAGACCAAACTAACGAAGAAAAGTATAATTTCCATAACTCTATTCTTCTGTGACTCATTAAATTGATTTCTATCCTTTAACAAATCGTATTCCTCCTGCTTAATTTTTTCTATATATTCATCATGCTTGAAATAAGAACTTTCTTTTAAATGATTAAATAAATCAAAAATAGCAATATGATTTATTCGATAGATATACAGAAAAGATCGTTTATAACCGTGAACCCACTCGTTAAATTTTATTAGTTGTTTATCATTTGAAAGTTGGAATTTGTCCAGTCCATCCATAATGGTTTCATCTAGACAAACTAGCTGAAAGAATGGAATTGCTGAAGATAAAAAGAAACTGGCTTGTCTCAAAAAATTTTTTTCAAAATTATTAGAATTATCATTAGGCCATATGATATAATTTCTCCCCTTATTTATGTAATTGATATTAGTTAAATCATAATAGTTTGTTAGATAATTTTTTGATCTAGATTTTGAAGATACATTATTCTTGTTGTAGGGAGCATTAACCATCCAAGTATACAATTTATCATCTTTAAAAAACTCCATTTTATTCATCTGCTCCATATTTGTGACAAAATGTAAACAAAATATACATTCCGTTAACTTCAATCCCCCATTTATTGATGATAGCTCTTTTTTTATATACTTTAATATATCATCAAGTTGATGATTAGTATTTAAAGAATATTCTCTATCACTCTTTTCAAAATCAGGAAATATTTGCCATCTCATCATTGTAATTGGATAAAAAAAGTCAAAACCATAGAATGATGATCTTAAATCTTCAAATAATTCGATAACTATTGATCCGTTTTGAAAAACAGTGAGTGTCACAAAGAAAAAATGTAATTCTTCCTCACTATCCACTTCTATTAAAGGAGCAAAAACAAATTTAATAAATTGAATAGATCTAGCACTAATTAAACAATTCTGTTTTCCTTTTTCTAATCTTGCAAAATATAAGTCTAAATAATAATTAGTTTTCTCATCCACTTTGTTTTTTAAATGTTGCAACTCTTTGGGAATTTTCCATGGCTTATATTTCTTTTTTAAAAGAGTATTATTTTTTGTACCTATTAATGTCATAATCGTAGCCGGATGATTTTCAAATTTTTTAGTAATTATCTCTATTAGTTTATTGTTGTCTATCTTATATAAATCTGTGCTCAACATATAGAAAGAGGTGATTTTCACTTCTTCTATTTTTTTTGAAACCTCAGGAATTTTTTCGAAAGCAGTATTCTCTTTTATCTTCTGCATATTTTCTACCTTTTTTATCTTATTTCATTAATTATATCAAAATATAATTCAATAAAATGATAATCAAACAAAAAGTTATGTAATATACAAAAACTAGTTTTTAAAAACTTAGAAAGATTTATTTTATAGACTCTGACTATATTCCGTTCAATAATTTCTGAAATTGATTTATTATTATTTAGAATACTGAAAGTAATTACAAAAAAGAGACCCTTAGGCCTCTTCTTCTCTCCTTCAAACACTCTGTCACTGTCCATTTACTGTCCAATATAGTGTAATACATCTAAAAATTGTTAATTATGTCGCAGACTAAATCCTTTAAAATCAACATTTCTATGTATAACAAGGCTTAAAGAATCTTAAATTAAGTCTTGCATATTCATCATAATATTTTCTAGATTCCTTTCGTATCAAGGGTTTAGACCCTGTATTTAAAATTTCGTTTCCTTATTTTGCCTTATTATTAGAAATTATCAAAGGCAGAAGCAACTTCTTGTTGCTGAATTGGAAATAAATGTGAGTATACATTTATTGTCGTATTGATTGATGAATGTCCTAAACGCTTCATCAATGTGAAGAATATATAATCTTTCCCCTCACCATTTCGGAGACCTTGTGAGACTAGAAATGCAGCATGAGAATGTCTAAAATCATGATTGCGAATTAGTTTCAAATCTTTAGGCATTCTCTTTTTGAGAATAACTCTGAAGTTCGAGACGTTTGGACTTGTTAGAATTTCTGGAGTAGCTTGATAAATTTGAAGACTTTTAGAATTATCAGTAAACGACTTGAGTAAATCAAATTGTCTTTCTTTCCACTTTTTCAACTCCTCATTAAAACTTTTATGAATGTATATTCTACGGTTCGACTGAGTTGTTTTTACTGTTCCAATATGAACTTGTCCATTTCGATAATAGGCAGAGTATTTAACATCGATATACATCTCATCAAGATTGATATGTTCCCAAGTTAAAGCTAAGGCTTCTCCAATGCGTAATCCTGTATACATCAATACACGATACAACAGTTGAAATGGATATTCATCTTCATTAAATAGAGAATCAAATTTCTTGAATTGCTCAGGAGTATAATAATCCATTTCTTTTTGTTGCTGAGGTAATCGCCGTAAGCCATTGCAAGGATTGTCATGTCGAATTTGATGCTGGACTGCAACCTCAAACATCTTATGGACAAAAATCATCTGCTGGTTAACATGAGAATTACTCAACAAACCACCTTTGACACTACGTTGATTTTTAAGCCAGTTTCTATATTCTTTGATATCTGTGACTGAAACAGCACGCATATCTGCATTTTTAAAGTAGCGAGACATATAAACACGATAATAAGATTCCTGGCTATCTATCGTACTACGTTTATTGCCACGAAGTGTATCTTCTTCCTGGACAAGTGAGTAAAGATAGTCAATGCTAATCTTTTGCTTATAGCCAATCTGATGTAGTTTCTTAATCCTAAAATCGGCTTCATACTGCTCAGCTTCTTTTCGAGATTTAAAGTCTGTTTTTCTGTGACGCTTTTGTTTACCTGTTACCGCATCATATCCGTCACTTATATCAACCCCCCATTTTTTATTTTTTTGTCTAGTGACTACCATCGTGGATGTCCTCCTCAATAGCAGTATCATCATGTACGTTTTCAATTATAACATTTTTAGAAATTATCTGAAACCCTAGTATATCTTCTACTATTTGCACTGGAACTCGTCCAACACGTTTGTTCTTGTACCAATTAAACCCTTTTTCGACTAGAAGCAATTTAGCTTGTCTGATTAGTAGTTTAGATTGAGTTTCAGAGTACCCTGTTAGGATCATAATGTCATTTTTATCGACAAGTGGGTATGTAGTTAACTTGAAATGTGTCATTGATTTTTTTTTAGATTGCATATTATATTTCCTCAAATTGAAATTATGATATAATAGCAACAACAAAAGTAGTTGTGCTATTTTTGTTGATTGTTTGGGTTATCGTTGTTCGTTTGGTCGCTTGCATCGATAACCTTTTTTGTTTTGTTCCAATTCATATTCTTATCCACAGTTTCCATGATTAGCTCTAGCGCATCTTCGCGATTCATGGAGTGGCTATTTTGAAAGGAATAGGTGTGGTGTACACAGATGTCATTCCCAAAATTATTGATGATAGTATCCGAGCTTTTTTTCTCTGGGTATAATACATGAAATGAATCATCATGAATATGTACCAACAAATCTATTCTTCGTACAAATTGACCGAGGTCCTCATTGTTGTTTCCTTTCGTATGGTAAAAAAATGGCACGGGAGACATAGTATTAGTGATGATGATAATTTTTGCTGAGCCCATTTTATTATGGTATCTTGCGGAGATAGGGCTAATCATGTATGGATCAAGAAGTTTTAGCCAATCTGATGTTGTCAAACTGAATCCTTTTATGTCATCTAGTAAAAGAAGTTCTTGGCCAGTATATTCATCAAATGGATTTGTGGATGCCGTTACGCAAGATTCCCAGGAAGAGCTATTTTCGGAAGCGGTATTTTTAATAATTTTTATCAATTCCTTTGCGAATTTTGTTTTTCCCATGCCACTTTTTGCACTGAGAAAAATAACTGTCTTCTTAAACTCGCCTGCTTCGAGCTCAGCTATCGTACGGTAACTTCTACGCTCCCCAGCAGTTTCTAAGGCTTCGTTTACTCTTCGTTTGTGTTGTCCGTAGATGGTGTAGTAATCATCAGTCAGCATGATATTATTTTTTGTAATTTTTCCTTCCAGGATCTGTTCGCATAACCAGTCAATACTAAGGTTTGTTTCTTTAGCTTTTTTTGTCGCTCGCCCTTTAAGCCAGGTGTGCATATTTCGATGATAGATGCTGGAATAATCTTCTCCTAAAACTGTTACCACCTCTTCTGGTTGGTATTGATATTTTTGCTCATCTTTGGCATGCACTAGATAGGCTAAACAATTGTCATATCCATACCTTCCTGATTTGAGCTTTTCTAAGTATTGAGGTTCAATCCCTATAGCTAAGGCTATTTTATTTAAAGAAGCTCCCCTCTCAAATTTAAAGAGAAAGTGAACGTGAATTGCTTTCTTCTCAATAGAATTTTTCATTAGTTTTTGATCCCAAACACGTACTTCATCTTTGTCGTGTTTAATACCATAAGCTTCTTTAACGGTGATATTAGCTTTATTTAACTTATTAATCACCGTTTCAAGTAAAGGACGTATATCACCATCTCTGGCTAGCTTTACGGATGTTATATCATCCCAAGTTTTCCAATGTTCATCCTCTAATTGTTGGACCAACATAATTGCGGTAAGATTTGCTTCTTTCTTCCTCATGGTTATAGTTACCTCGTTTAATGTAATTATTCTTTTAACTATTCCCTTGATAGACCAAGGGTTTGAATTTTATCAAGAACTCTCAAAGCCTTGGTCTATCTGTTTTTTTGATATGCACGGCACTTGACAAGCCCAGTGCCGTGCAGGCGTTGGAATAGTTAGAATTAGTTTTGTTTCATCTTTTCAAGATGACCGATCATGTGTCTCATCGGCTTCGTCATGAATCCGTTATCTAATCCTCAAACCAAGGAGTTTCATAAAAGTGGGGGACCTCCCACTTTTTTCCAGAACCAAGGATACGAGCGACTCCTTGTCCTTTCCCATAGCTACGTTTAGGCATGTCCGCAAACCCGCTCATCAGATACTTGCGTTCATCCGCAGAATCAGCCGCCCCACCAAGCATAATAACAGCATCTGAGCAGTTGACACGAGCAAGAGAGGGGAGAAAGCCCTCTTTTGTTGCAAACTGGCTGATGGCAATGATATGGATACCAGCAGACCCACCAGTAGCGGAAAGACGGTTGATAGCAGTAGTCCAGCGTGACGTGAGTTTTAGATTTTTATCCACTTTATCTAAAGACTCGAGAGAAGCGTTTAGGTTTCCTAGTTCGTCTACGAAAAGTCCAATATCTGGCATATTTTCCATTTCGAGGTACTTTTCTTTGTTAGCTTCGTTGATTTCAGCAAGCCGTTCGTCCATCACAGAACACCAAAACTCAGCACGCTCTACAATTTTAACAGGGTCTGATTGACCATCAAACTCCTTAACGTATCTGTCATACTTAGCAGTGTTATATTCGATAACCCAACCTTGTAAGCTCATTAATCGAGCCATGTAGCGACCTGCTAGAACTGATTTCCCTGCACGAGTACGAGCTATAATTGACATGTGTGGGACAATATCCGAATGCCATATTAGGTCTTTTGAAAGTTGTATCGCATGGCTATCATCGTTAACAAATGGCTGTAACGAATCTGTACTGTCTTTTACAAACAAACGTTGTGAAGTATGTGTATCTTCGATGAAAAAAATGATGTAGCTATCGCCAGAAGTTAGTTCAGAATTGGTTACAGCAAATCGTTGGTACTTACCAGATAAGATTCCAGACACTCTTTGTTGAAATTTTTCACGGTTAGCACGTTCCCAATTTGCTATGTTTTCGATGGCGATATAACCATTCAATAGGTCTTCGTCTACCCAGACACGTATTTCTGGCATCTCCTGCCCATAGCGTGTAGTATTAGATAACTTGAGGACATCTGTGATTTGTTTGTCGTTGATTAAACGTGTTAATTGCTTTGCTAATTTTCGAGCTTTGTGTGACATGGGCGGTATCTCAATAGAGGAAACTTCTTCCCGTCGGAACCAAGTATACAATAGTATAAAGAATGCGATGATCGTTACGGCGATACTGTATATCAATGGTTTTACCAGATATATTGATAGTACCGTTATTGTTTGATGTATGAAGAGGATCAATCCAGTTAACCCAATTGTAACCGCAAGGGCCATCAGAGAGAGTTGATAGCCCTGAGGTGTACAATTTGGTGTAGGCTTGATTCTTCGGTATTTATGCCTACGCATTACGTGGGACCACAGCTACTGAATCAGCAGCATACCAACCGATACCATTTGAAGTTGCACCACCACGTACAATGTTGAATTGAAGAATGGTACCGAACTTAACTTCGACTTTGTTAGGAGCTTTAATGGAAAATTCAAGGTCGTGGGTGGTGTCTACGACAGAATACTTGTATTTGCCATCAACTTCCTCAATTGAGCCAATTGAGACTACTTTTAAAGTAGGAATAACATCAGCTGTATATTCATTTCCAGTTTTTTCGCTAGTCATTACTTTTGGTTGTGTCTCATGCATGAGAACTTCCGCTAGGGTCCGATTCCAATTAGTTTTTGCCATTGGTTTTACCTACTTTCATTTTATCAAGGTTAGAAAAAATCTCTTCCAAACGGTTATTAATCTGACGTTCCTTGTCAATTCGATCTATTAACTCATTTTCAGACATTACATCAATATCTGAGTCGTAAGCAATAGATAAAGTTAAGAATGACAAGCCGTTTTGTCCATACCAAAGGTCATTTAGTTCAGTTGGAACTTGTTTGAAAAACCAATCATTAGTGGCTCTTTGATATGCTGGGTTTCCGAAGTTTAACAGGCGACTATTACGTAAGTCGCGAAGAGTTTGTTTTAAATCTGTATTCATGTTTGAATACCTCATTGCTTTCTAACCGACTAGAGCTCCGTCGGTGGGAGATATTTTTTGAATCGATTCGTGTAATAATAATAGCAAAATCGAAACAGAAAAACAAAACAAATTCCCTGTAAAGCGGAACTGATAAAAGCGGAATTAGAAAGCTTTATATATTGACTTTTTATAGAATAAGCGGTACAATAAACGGAATGATATTTAAAGGAAAGAGGTGCGGTTATGCCTAGAAATAAAATCAAAATGAAAGATATTGATGGTATGACTTACTATACATCCACTTATTTTGCAGAAGAGGTAGGAGTAGGAAGCAGACAAGCGCGCAAATATTTGGAGGATTTTCAGAGCCTTGAGGGGCATACAAACCCCCGACTCTATGATAAAAAGACTATTGATAAAGCAGTTAATGCTTACATGGGTGGTAGACAAGGGGAGCTTTTTGCTGAGCAACGTAGAAACAAAATGCGTGAAATCGAGCAAAAACGGGCTGAAGAAGAGTTTATGACATTTTATGCATCAATTGATGAGGCAACTCAAAAGCAGTCGAATAATCAAGAAAGTGACGAGGGTGCTTATATCGAAGAGCACATTAATACATATGTAAATACAATATACAAATCAGAATTGGGGACAATGCTTTTAAAACATATTTTATTTATTCAAGGATTTGTATTTGATGAGGGACAGTTTAAAAAGGATTTATTGACGATCCATTTTGCTGATAGTATTCGTCAGGTGGGAGACGAATATAGTGATAAGGAACTTGATGCGCTACATCGATTGAATTCTAATAATGCTTATTTAATTGATAAATAAGCTACTTCTTAACCTTATTTTATATATAATATGACGAATTACAAATATGGTATCATTCATTTAAGACTCACACTTCATAAGAGGAAAGATATATGAATATAACGGATCAGAAAAAAAATGCTAAATCGTTTATACAACGTTGGCAAAACAGAGGAAATGAGCGACAGGATAGTCAATCTTTCTGGCTTGATTTGCTTCAGTCTGTATATGGGATTGAAAAGCCTACGGAATATATAACTTTTGAAGATAAAGTAATGCTAGATCATACCAGTTTCATCGATGGCTTTATCGACACAACAAAGGTATTAATTGAGCAAAAAGGTGCAGATAAAAACCTCAATAAGGCGATAAAACAGTCTGATGGGACTTACCTTACACCGTTTCAACAAGCCAAACGATATTCTGCTAACTTGCCATATTCTCAACGTCCACGGTGGATTGTGACTTGTAATTTTAAAGAGTTCTATATTTATGATATGGAGCAACCAAATGGTGAACCTAAAGTTATTAGACTTGCTGATTTAGATAAAGAGGCATATCGTCTAGAGTTTTTGATAGATAAGACAAATGAACATCTAGAACGTGAGATGAAAGTATCTATCGAAGCTGGGGGAATTGTTGGAGAGATTTACGAGGGGCTTCTTAAGCAGTACATCAATCCTGACAGCCCAGATAGTCTTCATGCTATTAACCAATTGGTCGTTCGTTTAGTATTCTGTCTTTATGCTGAAGATGCGGGAATTTTTGGACATCACATGATGTTTCATGATTACTTGGCTCGTTTTAGCAGCCGTGACTTCCGACGAGGGTTAATTGACCTTTTCTCTATCTTAGACACTCCGATTGAAGAACGAGATCCGTACTTGGATGAGGAACTTCTTGCTTTTCCTTACGTTAATGGAGGGATGTTTGCTGAGAATAGGCTAGAAATTCCAAACTTTACGGATGAATTACGTGAGTTAATTTTAGAGCATGCTTCATCTAGCTTTGATTGGTCAGAAATTAGTCCTACAATTTTCGGTTCAGTATTTGAATCAACCCTGAACCCGGAAACACGTCGAAGCGGTGGTATGCACTATACCTCTATTGAAAATATCCATAAAGTAATTGATCCACTCTTTCTAGATGAACTAAGAGATGAATTGAATGAGATTCGTCAATTCAAGCAATTTAAAACGGTTGAACAAAGAGCTAAACAGTTTCAATCAAAACTATCTAGTCTGACATTCTTTGACCCAGCTTGTGGTTCAGGGAACTTCCTGACAGAAACTTATATATCCCTCAGACGCTTAGAAAACGAAGCTATCAAGCTATATATGGGGGATACAGTAGCATTAGACTTAGGTCAAGACCTTGTTAAAGTGAAATTAAATCAATTTTATGGTATCGAGATCAATGACTTTGCGGTTTCTGTTGCTAAAACGGCCCTATGGATTGCAGAGAGCCAGATGCTGGAAGAAACTAAAGATATTGTATTTGCGAATATTGATTTCTTGCCACTTAAATCTTACACTAATATTGTTGAGGGAAATGCTTTAAAGATTGATTGGGAAACAATTGTACCTAAAGATAGGCTGAGTTATATTATTGGGAATCCGCCTTTTGTTGGCTCAAAATATTCAACACCTGAACAAAAGAAAGATATGGATGTCGTATTTTCTCCCTACACTAAGAAATATAGAAAATTAGACTTTGTTGCTAGTTGGTACCTGTTAGCTTCTAAATTCATGGAAGGTACAAGTATTAAGAGCGCATTTGTATCGACCAACTCAATCATGCAAGGAGAGCAAATCTCTATTCTATGGCCACTAATCTTTGATATGGGTAACGAAATTGATTTTGTCTATAAATCCTTTATTTGGAATAGTGATGCAAACTTAAAAGCTCATGTTCATTGTATCATTGTAGGATTCAGTTCTACATCGGTCACAACGAATAAAGTTATTTATGATAATGGAAGTGAATCTAAAGTAAGTAATATAAATGCTTATCAGATTGAAGCTGAAAATATCTTTATAGAAAGTAGAAATAAGTCAATTAGTGGTGCTAAGCCAATGATTGCTCCAAATAAGCCATGTGACTATAATCATCTAAAAATTGAAGCCACGGAGTATGACGACTTTATCAAATCATCTCCTGAATCTGCAAAGTGGATTAAGCGAATGGTTGGTGCAAAGGAATTTATTCAAAATAAAGAACGCTATTGCTTGTGGCTTGTAGGAATCACACCTAAAGAACTCCGTTCAATGCCGATAGTTTTGGATAGAGTTGAAAAATGTAGAGAAGCTCGTATCAATGCGAATACTTCTGAATCATTAAAATTAGCAAATACACCAACACTATTTAGAGAGCAATTAAACCCTGATAAATATCTAATTATTCCTTGTGTTTCTTCTGAAAGAAGAAAATATGTTCCAATTGGTTTTTTAGATGATAAAACAATTCCAGTTATGGGAACTTTGATAGTGCCTGATGCAGATTTACTTGATTTAGGAATATTGACATCAAATGTCCATATGGCTTGGATGCGTACGGTTGCTGGTAGACTAGAAATGCGGTATCGTTACTCTGCACAGATAGTTTATAATAATTTCCCTTGGCCTGAATTGACTGAGGAGCAGAAGAGTAAAATCTCTAAAACTGCTCAAGCAATTCTCGATGCACGTGCGCTATATCCAGATAGCTCATTGGCTGACCTCTATGATGAGTTAACTATGCCAGTCGAACTTAGACGGGCTCACCAGGCTAATGATAAAGCTGTTATGGAAGCTTATGGTATGATAAAGGTCGTAGATGGGAAGAGAACTTGGTTAACTGAAAGTGAAACAGTTGCACGATTATTTGAAATGTATGAAGAGAAAGTAAAATAAATCAAAAACTTTTTTCATTTTTAATTTGATTTGCATTTATATCATTTGAATAGTCACAGAGTTAAAAACAATAAAAAAAGCAACATTAATTTAGTGTTGCTTCTTTTTATGTACAATTCAGATACTGCATTGTCTATTTTTTGTCTTATTGTTATTAAATTTATTTGTTATTAAATTGCTTCAATGGAACACAAAAAGCGTTAAACTTGGATAATGAACGATAACAAGACTTAAAAAACCATGGATTAAGTTCTGCATATTCATCATAGTAATGACATTCCTTCCAACTTCTGAAATTTACAGTTCATTATACCATTTTTTAGACGCTTGGAAAAGCTTTGGATAGTAATCATGAAAAGCTTCTTTCACTCTAGATTGATTTTTAAGCTTTCACTACAAAATGAAAGAGACCCTTCTTGAGCCTCTCTCAGAAAATAATAAAATGTATTAGGATAAAATCATCGAAGCCACAATTGGACTAATGAACACATACAAAATTCCTGTGATCCCAATTGCCAATCCTGCCATAGCACCGGCCACATGACCATACTTAAATGCCGTCCCTGTTCCTACTGCATGTCCAGTTCCTCCAAGGGCTAAACCAATAGCTACTGGATCTTTTATTTTTAACAGTTTCAATATCGTTGGACCCAAGACACTTGTTAATAATCCAGTTGCTACAACTACCACAAGAGTGATGGTCGTAATTCCTTGCATTTTTTCAGTAATCCCAACTGCCATTGCAGTCGTAACCGATTTTGGAAAGAGCGAAATGGCTAGAAAGTACTTCATTCCAAATGCTTTCGCAATCAAGGCTGTAAAAATCGTATTCACAATAACCGCTACTGTTGAGCCGATCAAAATACTCCGTGCATGATGCTTCATCAAATGGAAACTTTTATAGAGAGGAATCCCCAAGGCGACTGTCGATGGTCCAATCAACTGATTTAACAGGGAACCACCGACATAGTAATCTTTATAAGAAATTCCTGTAATCATTAAGAATAAGATAACGATTACTGTAGCCACTAAAAGTGGCGTTGTTATTGGATGGGGATATCTGCGGAAAATTAACATCCCAATCAAATAAGCCCAAATAGATAAGACAATCCCAAATAAAGGATTACTCGCAAAATTAGCCACGATTGTGTCCCCCTTCTGGATAATCACCCTCAAAACGATTTTTTATAAAACTAACCACGATTGCAATTAAAGCCACATTGATAACCAAGGCTCCAACTAGAATCAAAATAATCGGAAATAGATAAGGAGCGATCACATGGAATTTATCCATGATACCGACAGCAGGGGGAAGAAATAAAATAGTCATGTTTGCTAATAAAAAATTTCCTACCATATTGACGTGGCGCATGCGTAGTAACTTAAACTGTAATAATAAAAATAGGATCAACAGCCCGATCATACTTCCAGGAATTGGTAGGTGCAACCCATCAGAAATGATTTCACCAATTAATGAAATCGTGAATATAATCGTCAGTTGTACATATAATTTCATCTTCATCTCCCTTTTTTTGGATCATTTCCAATAAGGATTCGTATCCTCGCTTCTGCTTACTTAGAAGTAAACATCCATTTATCCCTATCAGTTTACTCCTTTTCGGAAAATTTGCAAGCTTTTTTCTAAAAAAATAAAACAAATTACCAAAAATTGAAGCTACTATTTTGATTCATGACATCCATTTTATGATACAATGAAACCAAAAACGGTTAAGTTAACATGAAAGGATCTACATGACTCATTTTCACACCATTGTCATCGGTGGTGGCCCAGCAGGTATGATGGCGACCATTGCCAGCGCCTCTTATGGCCAACCTACACTACTGATCGAAAAAAATAAAAGGCTCGGTAAGAAACTTGCTGGTACCGGAGGAGGTCGCTGTAATGTCACGAACAACGGAACCTTAGACGATTTGATGGCCGGTATCCCTGGAAATGGGCGCTTCCTTTACAGTGTGTTTTCCCAATTTGATAATCATGATATCATCCAATTTTTCACCGATAATGGCGTCAAGCTAAAAGTCGAAGACCATGGCCGGGTCTTTCCTGCTAGTGATCAATCTCGCACCATTATTCAAGCCTTAGAAAATAAAATCCTTGAGCTTGGTGCTAGCATTGCCACCAACTGTGAAGTGGTCTCTGTCACCAAGCCAGAAGACATCTTCATCGTCAAATCATCTGAAAACACTTGGACAGCCGATAAGCTGATCGTTACGACTGGAGGCAAATCCTACCCCTCTACCGGCTCTACTGGCTACGGACACGAAATTGCCCGCCACTTTAAACACACCATCACAGATCTCGAAGCGGCAGAAAGTCCTCTTTTGACAGATTTTCCACACAAGGCCCTCCAAGGGATCTCTCTGACAGATGTGACCCTCAGCTACGGCAAACACATCATCACACACGACCTGCTCTTTACCCATTTTGGACTTTCTGGCCCTGCAGCCCTTCGGATGTCCAGCTTTGTTAAAGGCGGTGAAATCTTATCTCTGGACCTCCTTCCGACCACTTCTTCTCAAGAGTTAAAAGACTTTCTAGAAGAGCATCGAGAAAAGGCGATTAAAAATAGTCTCAAAGTTCTGCTTCCTGAACGGTTAGCTGATTTCTTGGCGCAAGGATTCCCTGAAAAAGCCAAGCAACTCACTCCTCCTCAGACAGAAGAGCTCATTCAAAAGATCAAAGAGCTGCCCATCCCCGTCACTGGGAAGATGTCTCTAGCCAAATCCTTTGTGACCAAGGGTGGTGTCAGCCTCAAAGAAATCAATCCTAAAACCCTAGAAAGTAAGCTCGTTCCTGGACTCCACTTTGCAGGAGAAGTCCTAGATATCAATGCCCATACAGGCGGTTTTAATATTACATCCGCCCTCTGCACCGGTTGGGTAGCAGGGAGCCCTCATTACTGATAGAAATTCACTAACTTTATTCTTCATCTATTGAAATAAAATTTTTAAAAATTCTTTACAAGTTAGTATTTACTTGATAGAATGGATTGGTATAAAATTTATAAAGGAGATTATTAGAATCATGGATTTTGATTTTAGTGTTAAACTCTTTTCAGAGTTTATTGGAACGGCTTTGCTACTTATCCTCGGAAATGGTGCAGTTGCAAACGTCGAATTAAAAGGAACTAAAGGTCATCAAAGCGGTTGGCTTGTCATTGCGATCGGATATGGGATGGGAGTAATGATTCCAGCCTTGATGTTCGGTAATGTTTCAGGAAACCACATTAACCCTGCCTTTACTCTTGGACTTGCGGTTAGCGGACTCTTCCCATGGGCAAATGTTTTACCATACATCGTTGCCCAACTTCTTGGAGCTATGTTTGGACAATTGGTTGTCGTTGCGACTCACCGTCCATACTACATCCAAACTGAAAATCCTAACAACATCTTAGGAACATTCTCAACGATTTCTAGTTTGGATAAAGGAACTCCTGAATCACGCAAAGCCGCTACCATTAATGGCTTCATCAACGAGTTTGCTGGATCATTCGTCCTTTTCTTTGGTGCCCTCGGCTTGACGAAACATTTCTTTGGTGCAGAGGTTGCAGGTCTTGCTCAAAAAGCTGCTGCTGAACAAGGAGGCGTCTTTGATGCTACCACATCAGCAGCAAAATTGGCTTTATCACAAGCACACGCTTCAGGTTTAGGAATTGCTCACTTGGCTCTTGGTTTCCTTGTTATGGCTCTTGTTACGTCACTTGGAGGTCCTACTGGACCTGGTTTGAACCCTGCTCGTGACTTTGGTCCTCGTTTGGTCCACGCCTTCCTTCCAAAGTCTATCTTGGGAGAGCACAAAGGTGATTCAAAATGGTGGTATGCTTGGGTACCAGTTGTAGCCCCAATCCTTGCTGCTATCTTGGCTATTTTGTTGTTCAAAGCCATCTATCTTCGTTAATCTATCTAAAAAAACGAACTCGATTTTCCATCGAGTTCGTCTTTTCATTGTTCTTTGGTTAATGAAAAACGGAAATCATTGTATTTGGTGTAGTCAAATTCTGTATTGAGATCCGTTGTGAAAACAATCGGTGTATAGTGTCCTTCTTCCAAGACAAAACCAGGCTCAAATCGGAAGTTGGCTCCACCTAGACCTGTGATCCCAGGAAGTAAGGCATCAGCCCCATCAAATCCTTCAACATTCCAATAATAGATATTGCCTGTTGCTTGGACGGCTCTTGCTGTATAGGTAGCTGTCCGAGTCGGTTCGCTGTCATTTTTGAAACTTACCACTGTTGTTACATCCCCATTGGCATCGACGGTCATTTTAATCGAATCCGCTTGTGGACTAGATCCTACCCAAGTTCCCACCAGTTCTGCAGGGACAGGGGCTTGCGTCGTAGTAGACGCATTCTCGGTCTTACCAGAGTCTTTTGTAGCTGTCGAGCTACTGGCTTGAGTCGAAGAACTAGCTGCATCGTTTGCCCGAGAAGAAGATGCTGCACTCTTTTTGCTATTAGTTTTGGCTGTTTTCTCTACCTTGCTGGTAGATGCTTTTGCGGATGAGGAAGCTGTTTTTTTATCCTTTGCACCACAACCACTGAGAGCTAGACCAAGTGAAGCAGCCACCAGAACAGCGGCACTCCAACGGAAGATTGATTTTTTCATACGATCACCTCTTTATCTTTCTGACTCCCATTATACTCCAATTGTTACAAAAATCAAGTTTTTTGTAACAATTGTAATTTTTTTGTAACATATTTTTCCATTTAGAATACCAATCGTAATAGGGCGATCAAGACAATTCCAAACAAAACGGTTCCCATAAGGTTTTTGTAACGAAAGGCTACAAAGAGACTGGGAATGGTCACTACTAGGTCCAACCAGTGGAGCTGCGGGGGGCTTCCAATTTTCCCATCTACTAAACTTGATAAAACCAAGGCAAAGATAATGGAAATGGGCAGGTATTTGAGAAAGCGGGTCACAGGAGCCGGCAGTCCCTTGTATTTGACTAAGAGGAAGGGCAAGATCCGAGGAATCCAGGTAACGAGTGCTGAGGCCAGAATGGCCATGAAGATAGAACTATTCACGTGCATCACAGACCACCCCCACAAAACAGCCGATCAAGGTCGCAGCTAGCACAGCTAGCGGTTGCGAAACAAAAAAGAGTAAGAGAAAGAAACTCACTGCTACTGCTAACAGCACCATGAGCATGGTCTTGGTCTTTTCTGTCAGTTGCATTCCTTGAAACTGGGCTGCAAAAATCCCAATAAACATAGCCACCAAAGCAAAATCAAGCCCAAAAGCCTTTGGATCAGGTAGGAGAGATCCTAGAGCTGTTCCGATAACCGTCGCACTGATCCAGGCCACATAGCCTACTAGATTGTTCCCATGCATCCAAGGAACTGTAATGGTATCCGTCTTTAACTTCTCACTCAAGTAGACCCCATAACTCTCATCGGTCAGGAGGCTTCCAATCCCGATGGTATGAGCGAGACTAGCATCCTTAAAGTCAGACGACGTATGCAGACTCATCAACATATTACGGAGATTGATCAAACACACCGTCAAGGCCATATTCAAGATCGAAGAATGAGCCGCAATCAGAGAGATCATCGCAAACTGGGCCGCCCCAGCATAGACCAATACACTCATCAAGGCCATCTCCCAAGGAGAAAGATAGGGAGATGCCACCACACCACAAGCCAGGCCAATACTGATATAGCCCAAAGCCGTCGGTAGCGCGTCCTTCACCCCCTGCCAAAAATCTTTTTCCACTATCTCACTCCTTTCTGAATCATTGACCTCTATTATAACACAAGAAAAAAGGTTGAAAAAGAAGATCTGGTATAGAAAGGATAACCCCTCATTATACTCCTATCTCTCCCCTACTGATTTACTTTTAAATCCGATATCTCTAATGCTATCTTTTCTTCTTGTGTCATGGTCTCGACAATTTGTTTTTGCTCGCTTGATATTGGCAAGGTCAAAATCGTAGCAGATTGATCCGGCAATACTCCACTGTCACTAATTTTATAGCCAATCCGTTGATGTTGATAAATGAATTGCCCATCATATTTCCAACTCAATGAAAACTCAAAATCCTTATCAATTTGAAATCCAGCTTTGTTAATCAATAGAAAAACGGCATATTCTTGTTGATTTGATGAGAAAGTTGCACCCGTATAGTTGATCGATAAGCTTCCTTGATTTCCAAGATCTGGATATTCCTTGGTTAATTTCATCCCTAGTTCAATTACATTTGATTCTTTCCCTTCATACTGTGGGGGCACTACAAATTGCAAACCTGTCTCATTTTTAACAGATGAGGACTCTTTTGAAGTCTGCTCCGTTTTATTCTGTGAAGAATCTTTTGATTCCTATCGAGACTGGGCGCATGCTGTTAATGATAGAAACGCTATGAACAAAACGATCGTTTTGTTCATCATTTCTACTCCTTTTTCCTTATTCATTCAATTCTAATTACTTTTTTTCAATGATTATCTCTTCTACATTATCAAGCCTTAAATTTCCTGTTTTCGCTCCTAAAAGAACTGGAACTTTACCAAATTCGAAGGTCAATAGAAAAGCTGTAAGAATACCACCTATCACTAAAAAGATCCCTTCTGTTCCATTGTTGGTGAATAAATACATGGCTAAACAGGCCAATAAGACAAGATTCAATAGATGGGCATCAAAAATGTGCTTTCTTTCTGGTATCGGCTTGAAAGTCACCCTGTATCTCTTAGTAGCTGTAGGAAATAGATTCTTAATCTTTTTACGAGCCTTCTCTATAGAAAATCGAAAGAGCACAAAAGATATAAGCATGGCAACCACAAATAAGACTATCTTTAGAAAAATTTGCTGACTAATGGCATATTCTCTGAATAGCTTTTTTAAGAGACTATAAACCACTCCAACAAATGGCTGGACTATGATGGCTACTGTCGCCCCATTTAATTTATTGATGGGTGTGCCTGGAATTTCAACTTTTTTATCTACTTCCATCATCTCAACAGTGATAGCTTCCGTTGGCAACCCCCAATAATAGAGCTTAGGCTTCATGGTACTAGCATCTAACAGAAAATTTTTGCCATTGTACTCTACCAGTTGGTGACAGAAAATACTTGTTTCTTTATATTCTAACATCCTATTTACTTCCTACATGCTTTCAACATAGCATCCTAAACGGTCTGATCAAATCCAGCTTTCTTCTCGCAATCTTCCAGATAAGGCTTTACTCACTCAATTCACCACCTATGCTATCTCATAAACTTTCCTCATCTTTCTTTTCTACTTTTTTAGCAATGCTCTCCATCATATCAGGCCATTTGGATAATTGGTAATCAAATTTGAACATAAATATCACTATAAAACTAATCATCAAAAAGAGTGCTACAATGGTTTCATTTCCAATGACAAACAAAAGAGTAGCGGCTACAGTTAGGCACCTAAAAAGATTGACCAGAAATGTAAAGTACACCTTCCTTCTCTTTAATGCCTTGATTAACTTCTTGCACTGATCCTCATCCAACTTAGATGTCTGTAATTTCAGGCTTGCATGGTAATATCGAATGATCCACGCAGCTAGGAAGTAGGAGATAACACCTAAAATTGGAATCGTTCCAATTCGGACCAACTGATTGTCAAATATTCCAGCCTCCGCTAATCCATCCGAAATTTTGTTAATAATAAATAATGTAATAGGGAGCAGTACATAAGACCAGTAGTTAGGAGAAGATGTCTCTTCTAGTATGACTTTTCCCTCCCAATCAAAATGGTAATTCTTGTTCTCCCATATCCCTAAATTAATCATTGTTTGCATAACAACCTCTTTTTCACTATCCTTGTATGTTTTCTAAATATTCTCTCAGTACCAATTTGAAATAGGTTTACCGTTATAATACTTTTGAATCTCATCGAACTGAGAGATTTTCGTATCTTTATTTTCTACACTCAGTTCTTTAGGTAGATAGGCATAATCGTACACAGAGGAACCTAATGTAAGAAATTCTGTTTCTAGATCTATCAGTTCTTTCCCATTCGTAATCACACCATTCTCAGAATTAATCACTTTATATGCAAAACCTTCTGGTTTTGAAAAGAGGTTAAATGCAGTCGGATAGGATGCCTTTAAATTGATATTCCCTTTGTAAGATTCCTTCTTCCAAAAACCATTATCAAACGGAAGAACTCCAGCAGTGTAGCCTTTACGGGTAGAAATTGAGAGATACACTCTATTTTTCTCATTCACGTCTTCTTCCGTTATTTCTTTATCAATTTTAAGGGTTTTAAGATTAAGCAAAAAATAACGTGGCTGAGTTTGCTTCATAATTTTAATGATAGCGTAATCATTCCCATTCATTTTTCGAAGAGTTGGAAAAGATCCATAGAGTTCGAAATCATCATTTTTTACATACTCCACCATCATCTTCCAAAGATCGACTTCCTTTCGTTTCGCCTTACTCCCTGTCAAATCATAAATCTCTAAATGGGCACATTCATCCGACTTCATTTTTTTCGATGGAATAATACCTCTTACTCTGTTTCTTTGTCTAACCAAATAATTAGAGTTCACCTCAACCCAATCTGATGAATCGGGAGACTTCAAAGATTTCTTCCGTTCTTTTTCATCAAACTTCCATTCGACCACAATCCCATTTTTAGCATGTATAAATTGAAAGTCTTTAATATCGGATTTCGCATTATAGACCGAAAATTCGTATGACTCTTTACTCTTATCACTTTTTTCAATTTTCTTTTGTGATTCGCATCCTGCAACCAGTAGCAAACAGACCGCAAAGACAAGCATCGTACCAATTCTATATTTAGAGCTCTTCTCTTTCTTCATATCTATTCTCTTCCTCCTCAATCTTTTATTCCTTCTATCATACCGAATTTTCTTTCGACTCGCAAATCCGCTACTAGTTGGTGAGATCCCAGCAAAAAAGCCATTGGAATCGCACATCCAATTGGCTCCTTTTTCTTATTCAATTCCTTCAAAGGCTAGACTTGGTTTGGCATTGAGGTCCCAACCTGCGAAGTTTTCTTTGTTCCATTCACTAACACTGGCATAGGCGATCATCCCTGCATTGTCCCCGCAGAGACGCAGAGGCGGAATGATGACCTTAACATCGGTGATGTCAGAAGCCAAGCGTTCACGAAGACCTTGGTTGGCTGCGACTCCACCAGCGACGACTAGAGTCTTGACTGGATATTTCTCCAAAGCCTTCTTGGTCTTGGCCATGAGAATGTCCAGTACGGCGCCCTGAAAACTCGCTGACAAGTCTGCATTGGAGAGGCTTTCTCCTTTTTGCTGCGCGTTATGGTGCAGATTAATAAAGGCCGATTTGAGTCCTGAAAAGGAGAATTCCAGATTGTCTTCCTTGATCATGGCCCGAGGGAAATCGTAGATATCAGCCCCTTGGTGGGCCAGCTGATCAATCTCACGTCCTGCTGGATAGGTCAAGCCCATCACGCGCCCGACCTTGTCATAAGCCTCTCCGACAGCATCATCACGGGTCTCTCCGACGATCTTATAATCACCCGCTTCACTGACATAGACCAGCTCGGTATGCCCTCCACTCACCAGCAAGGCCAAAAGTGGAAATTCTAAGGGCTCGACGCTTTGAGCGGCCATCAAGTGCCCTGCCATATGATTGACAGGAATCAAAGGAAGGCCGTGCGCCCAGGCAAAGGCCTTGGCTGCAGCTAGGCCGACTAAAAGAGCTCCAACTAGGCCTGGACCGTAGGTAACAGCCACAGCTGTGACATCGGCTTCTGTAATGCCGGCTTCTTCTAAGGCTTCTTCAATACAAGCGGTGATGACTTCCACATGGTGACGAGAGGCCACCTCAGGCACCACCCCTCCAAAACGCTTGTGACTTTCGATTTGACTGGCAATGACATTGGATAAGAGTTGGTCGTCATTTTTCAAGACAGCCACACTGGTCTCATCACAAGATGTCTCAAAAGCCAAAATATATCTATCTTTCATTCGGGTTCCTCTTCATGATCACAGCATCCTCTATGGGATCGTGATAGTAGTTTTTCCTCCGTGCAATTTCTTCAAAATGCATTTTTTTGTATAGGCCTTGGGCCGGTAGATTCGACACGCGCACTTCTAAGAAAATCTCTTTTTGGTCCGGCAACTGCGCGAGTAACTGCTGAGCTAGGCCTTGGCCTTGAAAGGCGCGCTTGACCGCGATCTGTTGGACTTCTGCTTCATAGAGAGTCTCTTGAATGGCAACAAACCCAAGGACTTGTCCTTCATCCACAGCTAAGAAATAGAAAATCGATTCCTGCTCCAAATCAGCTTCAATCTGCTCCAACTTCCAGGGGCTAGCTTCATAGACATCTTCCATGACAGCGAGAATAGCGGCCGCATCCTGGATGCTCCCTTTCCTGATTGTTCCTTTCATCATAGACGCTTGATGTAAGAGGTCGTTGTTTCCGTGTGGTCTTTCAGCCAATTCTCCTCTGCCTCGACCCGTTTGAGATAATGAGGAACAAAATCATGGAGGCTAGGAGGCGCTTGTTTGAGACCGAGACGTCCGATTTTCACTGCATCTGGCAAGGTTTCATAGTAAGTAGCTCTTGGCAGGCTAGAGGCAATCTGTTCCTTAAAGGCAGTGACTTCTCCGACAAAGGTGACCTGCTCACTCGTTGCTGCACGATCTAGGACTTCCTCAAATGGAAAATGCCCTTCTGGTGCAACCAGCTGATCTTCTTGGTAAAAACCTGCATAAACGTTGTTTCGACGGGCATCCATGATAGGAACTACCAAACCTTCTAGATCATCTGGCACTAAGGCTAAGAGGCTCGAAACCCCGACCAATTCAATCCCTAAAGTATGAGCCAAGGTCTTTGCGGTTGCGACTGCAATGCGCAGCCCAGTGTAACTCCCAGGACCTTCTGCCACCACGATGCGGTCCAAGTCCTTGGGTGTCAAGTCGATCTGTTGCATCAAAAAATCGATGACCGGCATCAAGGTAATACTATGATTCTTTTTAATGGTTAATGTTGTTTCTGCAAGTAGAGTCTCATCTTCTAAAATCGCTACAGAAAGAGCCTTACTCGAGGTATCAAATGCTAATAATTTCATTTCCTACTCCTCTTGAACTGGATTATATTATACTACAAATTCCCTTCAAATCCCAGCGAAACTCTCCTCTAGAGCGCAGGATTTTCCTATCCAAAACCGCTCAAAAGCTTCTCTATTATAGGTCTTTGCCTCTCTGACTTTTCCAGTCTATCTTTTACTTACAGGCGAATTTATGATATAATGATAATTAATTGTATCGAATCAGGTCCACTGGTTGCGAGTAGGAAACTCTAGTGATTGCACTCCTTCGCAGCTAACAAATGGACCGAAATAATGAAAGGAAAATTACTTCATGATTTACAAAGTTTTTTATCAGGAAACAAAAGACCGCAACCCTCGTCGTGAAACAACGCATGCACTTTATCTCGATATTGATGCACCAAACGAACGCGAAGGACGCATCCAAGCACGTCAATTGGTTGAAGCAAACACAGATTTCAACATTGAATTTATCACACCACTTTCTGAGCAACACCTTGCTTACGAGAAAGAGTCAGGTGCTTTTGAACTAACGGAGTACTAATCCATGGCTTATACCTTAAAACCTGAAGAAGTTGGTGTATTTGCCATTGGTGGACTTGGAGAAATCGGAAAAAATACCTACGGGATCGAATACCAAGATGAAATCATCATTGTCGATGCCGGGATCAAATTTCCAGAAGATGACCTCCTTGGGATCGACTATGTAATCCCAGATTACTCTTATATCGTTGACAATATCGATCGCGTCAAAGCGGTCCTCATTACCCACGGGCACGAAGACCACATTGGTGGGATTCCTTTCCTTTTGAAGCAAGCCAATGTCCCTATCTATGCTGGGCCTTTGGCGCTTGCCTTAATCCGTGGAAAATTAGAAGAGCACGGGCTTCTTCGTGATGCCAAACTCTACGAAATCAACCAAAACACTGAGCTTCAATTTAAAAATCTTAAAGCAACCTTCTTCCGTACGACTCACTCGATTCCAGAACCTTTGGGAATTGTGATTCACACCCCTCAAGGAAAGATTGTCTGTACCGGAGACTTCAAATTTGACTTCACACCTGTTGGGGAACCGGCTGACCTCCATCGTATGGCGGCCCTTGGGGAAGAAGGCGTTCTCTGTCTGCTTTCAGACTCAACCAACGCGGAAATCCCAACCTTTACTAACTCTGAAAAAGTGGTTGGCCAATCCATCATGAAGATCATCGAAGGCATCCACGGACGCATCATCTTCGCTTCCTTTGCTTCGAATATCTTCCGTCTCCAACAAGCAGCTGAGGCAGCTGTCAAGACAGGTCGCAAGATCGTCGTCTTTGGACGCTCAATGGAAAAAGCCATCGTCAATGGAATCGAGCTTGGCTATATCAAGGTCCCTGCTGGAACCATTATCGAGCCAAATGAGATCAAAGACTATGCGGCCAATGAAATCCTGATCATGTGTACAGGAAGCCAAGGAGAGCCAATGGCAGCCCTCTCTCGGATTGCCAACGGAACGCACCGCCAAGTGCAACTCCAACCAGGAGATACCGTAATCTTCTCTTCTAGTCCGATTCCTGGAAATACAACCAGTGTGAATAAATTGATCAATACGATTTCTGAAGCGGGTGTAGAGGTTATTCACGGGAAGATCAACAACATCCATACTTCTGGACACGGGGGACAACAAGAACAAAAACTCATGCTCCGCTTGATCAAACCAAAATACTTTATGCCTGTCCATGGTGAATACCGGATGCAGAAGATCCACGCAGGACTTGCGCGTGATTGCGGAGTAGAAAAAGACAATATCTTCATTATGAGTAATGGTGATGTCCTCGCTCTTACAGCCAACTCTGCTCGGATCGCAGGAAGTTTCAATGCCCAAGATATCTATGTCGATGGAAATCGCATCGGGGAAATCGGGGCTGCTGTCCTTCGTGACCGGAGAGACCTTTCCGAAGATGGCGTCGTGCTTGCCGTTGCGACTGTTGACTTCAAATCGAAGATGATCCTGGCTGGACCAGACATCTTGAGCCGTGGTTTTATCTACATGCGTGAATCAGGAGATCTGATCCGTGAAAGCCAACGCATTCTCTTCAATGCTATTCGCATCGCCTTGAAGAACAAAGATGCCAATATCCAAACCGTCAATGGTGCGATTGTCAATGCCCTTCGCCCATTCTTATACGAGAGCACGGAACGTGAACCTATCATTATCCCAATGATTCTCACACCAGATGACGAAAATTAACAAAACAACCAGTTGAGACCACTGTTTCAACTGGTTTTATGATGACTTTTTGAGGATCAGAAAGAGGCTGGGACAAAAATCGGTAATTCGTTAGAATTCGATTTCGTCGTCCCACCTCCGCACAGTTGAGTAGGGCTGTAAAAGCTGATGAAATCAGCGTAGTAGAGCCCACTCAACCACTGCGTCTTGCTCGACAATCCAAAAATAATTGAGAGGCTAGGACTTTTGTCCTAGCCTCTTTACTCTTGTTTCTTAATAAAGATCTAAATAGTTGTCTACTTCCCATTGGGATACGAAGGTCGCATAGCTTGCCCATTCGATTCGTTTGGCTTCAAGGAAGCTGGTGTAGATGTGTTCACCCAAGGCAGCTTTCACCACTTCGTCTTCTGTCAAGGCTTTTAAGGCATTGTGAAGGGTAGAAGGGAGATCTGTGATTCCAGCTGCTCTACGTTCTTCCGGTGTCATCACATAGATATTTTCTTCGATCGGAGCAGGTGCTTCGATTTTATTTTCAATACCATGAAGGCCGACTTCAAGCAAGACTGCCAAAGCTACATAAGGATTGGCCATTGGGTCTACTGAACGCAATTCCAAACGAGTTCCCATACCACGTGATGCTGGCACACGTACCAATGGGGAACGGTTGCGTCCTGCCCAAGCGATATAAACGGGTGCTTCATATCCTGGCACCAAACGCTTATAAGAGTTAACCGTTGGGTTTGTCACCGCTGTAAAGTTATATGCATGCTTGATCAAACCACCCAAAAAGTGATAAGCTGTTTCTGACAATTGCATGCCCTTTGGATCTTCTGGATCAAAGAAGGCATTGTTGCCATCTTGGTCAAAGAGAGACATATTACAGTGCATACCTGATCCGGCAATTCCAAATTTTGGTTTGGCCATAAAGGTTGCATACAAGCCGTGTTTACGGGCGATAGTTTTCACAACGAGTTTAAAGATTTGGATCTTGTCACAAGCGCGAAGCACTTCGTCATACTTAAAGTCGATTTCATGCTGACCAACGGCTACTTCGTGGTGGCTAGCTTCTACTTCAAAGCCCATCTTGGTCAAGACATTTACGATTTCACGACGAGTGTTATCTGCAAGGTCTGTTGGAGCCAAGTCAAAATAGCCACCTTTGTCGTTTACTTCAAGAGTTGGATCTCCATTTTCGTCCAACTTAAAGAGGAAGAATTCTGGTTCTGGACCAAGGTTAAAGGATTTGAATCCAAGTTCTTCCATATGACGAAGGGCACGTTTCAAGTTGCCACGTGGGTCCCCTGCAAATGGTTCTCCTTCTGTCGTATAGACATCACAGATCAAGCCAGCTACGCTACCATTTTCATCTCCCCAAGGAAAGACTGTCCATGTATCCAAATCTGGGTAAAGATACATATCTGACTCGTTGATACGGACAAATCCTTCGATAGAAGAACCATCAAACATGGCTTTGTTTGAAAGAACCTTGTCCAGTTGCTCATCGGTAGCTGGAATTTCGACGTTCTTCATGGTTCCCAAAATATCAGAGAACATCAAGCGAATAAAAGTAACATTTTTTTCTTTTACTTCACGGCGAATATCTGCAGCAGTAATTGACATTTTTGTCTCCTTAAAATAGATTACAAGCTTATGAAATGATCAACGAAATTGACCATATGGCGATGGGGAAGATGTGAAGCGACTTTGCTGAAGAATGTCACGATGAAGAGCCTTACGGATCTCTTCTTGACTGACAACCTTGGTTTGCTCTTGCTCTTTTTCCGCATATTTCTTCTTAATATCCGCAATATTGAAGCCATCTGAGATATAATCTTTGATCTCAAGCAAGCGGTCCATATCGTCCAACGAATACATGCGGCGATTGCCTTCTGTCCGGTCAGGAGAAATCAATCCCTGATCTTCATAATAACGAATCTGGCGAGCTGTCAAGTCGGTCAGCTTCATAACACTGCCAATCGGAAAGACTGCCAGCGAGCGTCGTAATTCCTTTTCCTTCATACCATTCCTCTTTCTATTCTATTATATCGAAAAAAAAATCTATGTCAAGATTAAATGTTACATAATCTTACATAGGTTTTTTGTGTTTCTTGAGAAAATCGCGAATGCGATCCACATCCGAATTGACCAAAATCGCAACGAAAACGCCAATAAAGGTCTCAAATATTCGGGCAAAAACATACAAGAAGGTTTCTCCGTTAGGAATCGAGAGGGTAATGATCAGCATTGCCGAAACTCCTCCAATAATTCCTGCTTTGTTATTCATAGCAACATTTGTCATAATGGTTAACATGGTCGCAATGGGTACAAAAATCAGAGTCACCCAATACGCCCCATGAAAGAACGTTTTTAAAAGGAAGAACAATACAGCATAAAAACCTCCGATACTGTTGCCCATGACACGCGAAGCCCCGAAATGGACACTCTTATCAAAGTCTTCCCTCAAACTAAAAACAGCTGTCAAAGTCCCGATCTGAAGGCCTCGCCAGCCAAATATTCCAAAAATAAGTAGTACAATAAAAACGGCAATCCCTGTTTTAAAGGTTCTCATCCCCAAACGGAATTTGGACCAATCAAATTTGTGTCGTTTAAAGTAATCCATGGTCACCTATCTTTCTATTTCTATTATTCTACCATATTTTCAGAAAGGAGAGAACAGATATCAATAGAAAGAAAAAAGAGAGTGGGACAGAAATCGGCAATTCGTTAGAATTCGATTTCGTCGTCCCACCTCCGCA
>OODN01000112.1_pt1 | contig 74734 bp, 60 predicted proteins | sample 1671651 | NCBI WGS metagenome assembly OODN01 (sample SAMN06348178, study PRJEB24527) | human gut metagenome | biome: human gut; feature: ankylosing spondylitis patient; material: feces | host: Homo sapiens | place: China | collected 2015-10 | reverse complement strand
GGACTTGCAGCGACGGACCTCAGGACGCTCTTACACCACGTCTGCGCGCGCCACCCAGATATTGGATAAAACAGACCAATTTGGGGATAAATGACCACTTACGCCAAAATAAGTAGCATTTAACGACAAAACATTGAAAAATGTGTAGCACATCGCTATGTTTTTATTAGGAAAAGATTCCAAATTGGCTTATTTCGAACTCACTTTTCAAGCGCCTTGCGGTTCCTGTTGAAACTTGCTGACCTTTGGATGGGTCGAATAGGGCCTCAAGGGGGATGAATTATCACTTTGGCTGCGCGTAGACTCAAACGATTTATTGCACTTTTGAGTAGCTTGGCGTTCGCGCTTGTCATAGCCCTTGCCGTTGTTTCTTTTGTGCCTCGCGCATTTGGATACACGCCCTTTGCTGTTCTTTCTGGCTCTATGGAACCCGAGCTTCCCGTTGGCTCCATGGTGTTTGTTCGCCAAGTTGAGCCAGCGGATATTGCCGTGGGCGACAATGCAACCTTTTACCGATCGGACGGTGCCGTGGTGACGCATCAGGTGTACGAGATCGACCCTGTGGCGCAGACGATTAGCACGCAGGGAATCGCAAACAAAAATGCAGATGGAACCATCATGCACGACGCCGAGCAGACGCCTTTTTCACGCGTGATCGGTGTCGTTTCTTTTTGTGTCCCTTACCTGGGCTTCGTTAACGCATATTGCACGACGATGCCCGGTTTGCTTGTTGTGGTGGCCGTTCTGGCGCTGCTGGTCGCGGCGTCGATTGTGCTCGATCGGGTGGTTCCCGACGAGCCTGCGGGCAAGCATGCCCGCGCGCATGCGAGGGAGCGGCGTTCATAGCGGCAGGGAAAAGCGTCGGCGGCGGTAGGGGCCGTTGCCGGGGAAAACGATTCTCGAAAGGAAGAGAACGATGGAAAACAAGAAGAAAAAGCGCTACGGCATCATTGCCGCCCTGTTGCTGCTGGTATTGGCTGCCGGCGTGGGAACGTATGCATGGCTGACGGCGCAGTCGAGCCTGCCCAACAACTTCACTACTGCGGGCATTAACAAGCCCACTACCGATCCCGATCATCCGAGTCAGCCGCTTCCGGATGATAACACTAAGGTCAACGGCAACCTGACCGAGACTAACTGGGTTGCGAACTCCAAGCTCGCCCCTGGCGTGTCTGTTCCTAAGAATCCTAATGTCGGTATTGGCAAGGGATCCGAAAACGCTTATGTGTACGTTTTCGTGAAGAACGAGACGGCGTCTGCTGGGACTCCTAATTCCAGGAAGACTTACTTCACCATTAACTCTGGCTGGAAGGCCGTTGAAGCGACCACCGTTGAGGGAGAGCCGACTCATTATCTCGGTGGCCTTTTCGTTTATGTTGGCGATGGGACCGAGGCAACTCCGCTTATTGCCAGCAAGACCGAGGACAAGTGGACCGGTGAGCTGTTCAGCAATGTGACTACGCCCAAGGAGACCGAGCAAAAGGATTTCGCCAAGGATGCCAAGATGACGGTCAACTGCTTCGTTTACGCTGCAGACAGCACCACTGAGGGCTCGGCTGCGTCTGCTGAGGTTGCTGCCAAGGATTGGGCTAAGGGCCTGTAGTAATCCAACCCCCTCCACTGAGATCCCGGCCCGCTCCCACCCCTATACTCGGGTCGGGATCTCGGTCCCCCTTTTTATCGACGACTGGCGAACGTAATGCTCAATAATCTTTCCGACAATCAGAAACGCACCTTGGCGCTTGCCGCGATGGCGCTGTTGGCCCTGGCGTGCCTGTGCGGCACGCTGGCTTTTACCGTTGATATGGTTCCGGCGAACAACGTTCTATCGTTTGGCAGCGTGAAGGTACGAGTCTGCGAATACACCCTCAACGAGCAGGGCGAGGAGATTCCGTTTGAGCCCAACGAGCACGGGGACTATCCCGACACCAAAGCCGGGGGTTCTGACATCAGCCGCATTGTGCGCGTGGAGAACGTCGGCTCGCAGCCTGAGTACGTTCGCGCGCGCCTGCGCATGAAGTCAGTGGCACCCGACGGCTCGTGCGCGGATGCCTCGGGCAACGTTGCGTTTCATGTGGACGCGGGCGAGGGGTCCCCGTGGATCGATGGCGGCGATGGGTGGTACTACTACCGCGGATTGGATGGGCGTGGCGGCGTGCTCGACCCCGGCGCCATGACGGAAAGCCTCATGGACTCGCTGCGCTTTGTGGACGACTACCACGATGCCGCGCGCGGCGGCTCCTTCAGGCTCGATATCGATGTGCAGGCCGTGCAGGCCAAAAACCAGCAGGAAAGCGATACCGTCCTCGACGTTCTCGACGTCGTGGGTTGGCCGGAGGCGAACTAGCCTATGAAGATCAAGAACATGAACCGGGGCGTGCTTAGCAGGCTAGTTGCCGTCGCGGCGATTGCCCTTTGCTGCGTTATGGCGCTGCCGACGGCGGTGCATGCCGAGGATGTGCCCGAGGCCAAAACCGAATTCCACATCAAAAACGAGGCTGACTTTTTGGCGTACGTGGCGCTGTCGCGCGAGCGCGATACGTCCGGCTGGCACGTTTATCTCGATAACGATATCGTGCTTAATGATGACGACATGAAGACCATTGTCTCGCACACCGTTAAGCATCTGTCGTTTGGCAACAAGGAGCATCCGTTTAAGGGCGTGTTCGATGGTCAAAACCACACCGTTGAGGGCCTGAACTACGATAAAGACGCTTTTGACCCCGAGCGCGATACGGGATTTTTTGCCGAGACCAACGGTGCCACCATCAAAAACTTCCTGGTCAAGGACGCCAACGTGTGGGCGGACTTCCGCGGTGGCATTATCGTGGGCAAGGCCGTCAATACGCGCTTCGAAAACGTTATGGTCATGGAGAGCACGCTGCACGTGACCTGCGCCAACAATGCTCTCAACCTCATTACCAACGCAGGCTTTGAGGGCGGTCTCATCGTCGGCGAGCTCGACGGCTGCACCCTCTACAACTGCGAGGTCCGTGGCGGCCGTGCCGTCAACAATACGACCTCGGGCGTGCAGGCGCTCGGCGGTGAGGGTCTGTATATGGCGGCGTTTGCCGGCTACGTTAAGAACTCGACTATCGAGTACTGCCGCGTGACGCCGACGCGTAAGGACGACGGCTCGATTGCCGAGAAGGGCATGACCGACGTCACCAATAAGTACGACGTGGCCATTGGCGCCCTGGGCGGCAACAACGTGTATGCCTCGGGTTTTGTGGGCTGTATGGCGGGTGACGCCAAGATTATCGACTGCTTCTCGACGGCGCAGTGCTACAGCTATGCCGCGTCGTACGTGGGCGTCGTCGCCGTGACGCGCGCGTGGACGGGTGGCTTGGCGGGTCGTATTCTAACCGAAAAGGGCAACGAGCTCGTCCGAAGCCATTTTGCGGGTGACTTGAGCTCGCGTCAGTATAATCCCATCGCCGTGATCCCCATCATTCAAAACGATGTGAACCTGGGCGGTATTGCTGCGCGCGCCAACAAGGGTGACGCCACGGTTACCGAATGCTACTTTAAGCCGAGCGTGAGCCTAAACGGCAGCAGCCAGGGCAACCCTGCCAAAAAGAAAATCCCCTCGTTTGGCGGCGACGGCATCATCAAGGGCGATGGCTATGGTCCGTGGGATGACGAACGCTACACCACGCGCGAGCTGTGGGAAGAGCACGACTACGACTTCTGTGCCGGCACCATGCGCTCGACCGCTAACGACAAGGCCCTGGGTGCCCCGCACCCCAATGAGTGGGCGATGGATTACAAGCTGAAAATTCCCGTGCATGGCCAAAGCGTTAAGGCGACGATCGATTTTCCCGGTGCGGGCACCGCGACAATCGAGAAGACCAAACTTGGCAAAGACCAGGCGACCTCGGATCCGTACGCCTTTGCCGTGAGCGCCGTGCTGGCGGGAACGGCCCAAGGCCTGGCCCAGGGCGATACATCGGTAACGTTTAAGCAGGATACCTCCGCAAAGCCAGAGGGTTTGACCGAGGCCAACGGCGGCTACCGCTTTATGGGCTGGTTCCGTGAGCCCGGAGTCAATGTGAACCGTATCGATGCCGATAACGCCTGGTTTAACGGCAAGACCGATGCCGATGCCGTTAAGGCTGGCAAGCAGGTCCAGAAGAACGAAGCGCACGAGATAACGTCGAGCTATACCGCCGATAACGCGAAGGGGGCCGAGGCCTTTAAGGGCAACGACCTGTTTATTGCTTCGTACGAGGCGCAGGTACTGTTCTATAACGTCAAGGGCGAGACGCTCGCGTGGCAGAGCGGCGAGGAGCACGACAAGTCGACGGACTGGTACCGCTATGGCGTCGGTTTAACGCCGGCTGCCCCTGCGGACCGCGGCACTCTTTCTGCCAGCGCCACCTTTATCGGTTGGACGACGCAGCCGAGTGGCGAGGCCGGGATGCATGGCGGTTACGCGGCCATCACCTCGCCTGAGCTTGCCGAGTTAAAAAACGCCGGTGCGTTCTATCCTGCCGGCACCGAGATCACTGTGCTTGGCCCTACCGATTTTTATCCGGTGTACACCGACTATGTGTCGAACATCATGACGGTGTTTGAGGGCAATGAGCAGGATGCAACCGACGATCAGACTCGGCGCGACGGTGTGGGCAAAACTGACGTTAAGGTTGAGACTGCAGAAGATGGCACAAGCGCGTATACCGTACAGGTGCTCGACGTATCCGGTAAAGCTATATCCGAGGAGGGCCAGCTGCCCGACGGCTATCGTTTCCTGGGTTGGTATGAAAACAAGGGAACCGAGGATGCCCCGCTCGAGGTGCGCGTAAGCCGCGACCCCAGCTATACGCTCCCCGCCGATGTCGATTTAACCGCGCCGCATACCTACATCGCCCGCTTTGAGTACCGAGTGGATTATTACGTTCGGGCTTATACCAACCATGAGTTTACGGACAGCAAGCTACTTTGTTCCGTTTGGAATCGCTATCAAACGCCCTTTGAGGAAAACGTCGGTAGTACCTTCGTGCGTGAAAACGTCGTCCACTGGGGCCCGGAGCATGTTGACCACGGTATAAAGGATAGTTATGAAACGTGTGGCACGCGCTTCACGAAGGAAACCCTTGTCGTGAGTCCCCTTAACGCGTACTCGCACAACGTTAAAAACGATACGGGAGCCGATACTCTAAAAAACCTCTATGCCGATACCGATTTTCCAGGCGCTGCAACGCTAAGCGATACTTGGACTTCGGCTTCGCTGAACGTAACGGTCAAACCGGTGAATGATCGCTATCGCCTGAATTTCTGGACGCTTGAGCGCGATGGTGAATATTGGACATATGTGAAAAATCCCATCGAGAGCATGGTGCGTACAGATAAGAAGTACTACGTTCGCGCGATGATTACCACGGACGTTAATTTCTACAACAAGGGCGATAATGTCGTGAGGACTGCCACGCGGCGCTATGAGAGCAACTTGCTGCAGACCAAGGTGAACGGGGCGGATCCGACGTTCACGTATTACTACCCGCATGTTAATAAGTCGGTTAAAGTGGCCGAAAAGCCAGAAGATGGTGAGAAGGGATCGTATGAGAGTCCCCTGACCCTCGAAGCTTCCCCGACCGATGCCGACATGGCCGTGCCGGGCTATAAGTTCCTGGGCTGGATTTCGACCGCCGAGGTCCAGAGGGATTCTGACGTCTGGAAGTATATCTACGATGTCGAGGGCGATTCCTTCACCACTTCTGACCCGGATAAGGCCGAACCGTATCTGGTGAAACCAGATTTTAAGGTCACCCAGTGGCAGGATGCCTATCCGGTGTACGCGAAGTACGATGTTAGGTACACCACCAACCTGTATCGCGCCGGTTTTAAGGGCACGGACAAGGTTAATGTGCCTAGGTACGACATCGATCCCGTTATCAACGCGGGCACCGACCCTGCTACGGCAACGGTGACCCCTGACGTCACGACTCCGGTTTATAAAGCAGGCGGTGAGCTGTATAAGTTGCAGAAGGTTGAGATCGAGCTTCCGAATGGCGAAGTTGAAGACATCGAACCTAACGGCGATAACTCGTATTCCCATCAGGTGGAACCCGGCGGGGCCTATACATTTGTGGCGTACTATTCGCCGTTGGCGGTTGTGTACCATCTCAATGCCAGGGATGTGGACGGTAAGGTAGCCCAGCAGGGCGATTCTCTCGGCAGCCTTAAGGACGGCATCCCGCTGCCAACGTATAACGTCGGCGATATCGATGCTGCAACAAACGCATACAATGCCTTCGTGGGCTGGACGGAAACTAAGCCGGTAGCTGGCAACGGTTATGTCGTTTGGTCGGACGACGTTTCCATGGTGAATAAAAGCACCGTGGTCAAGGCCCCCATGGAGTTGTATCCGGTCTACCGCGCCAGCGCGGTGCGTGTTCAATCGAATATCGATGCCAATCTGGATGACCCCGGTTCTGTGCGTTATCTTTCGCGGACCGACTCTGGTGATCAAATTTCGCTGGAGGTAAAAGCTGCAACTGAGGTTGTCGGCAAGGATGGCACCAAGTACGACTTTGTCGGCTGGTCGCGTGACTATGAATCCGATAACAAGTACACCCTGATGACCGGTGACGACAAGTATCCCCTCGAGGGCAATGAGCCCTTTAAGAGCGCGATGTACACTGCGGTGTACAAGATTGCGCCGCATAAGGTGCGCTATCACGGTGTCGACGGGTCGGTTCTCTTTACGGCGACGGTCGACTCGGGCGACGAGCGTGCGCAGGACGGCAAGTCCGGCTTCGTCTATACGGTTGATGTTCCCAAAATGGATGAGAACGGCCGCCCCGTCTATGACAACAGCGGGAATCCCATGATGGAGCAAAAGTCCGTGGCATACGACCCGGACGCCCATTCCAAGATCGTCGCGCTGCTCGATGAGCGTGCGGCCGCCAATGGCGATATGCGTGAGCTCTTCTTGGAGTGGCGATATGTGGGCGCCGATGGTGATACGAAGCCTTGGGATGTGTTTAAGGACGAGCCAATTAAGGGCGACATGGACCTGTATCCCGTTACATATCGCGTGGTTGCCAAAGATACGTCTGATCCCGCGAAGTCCGAAACCATGACCGCCCAGCTTAAGTGGCTGCTCGATCCCGCCGCCGCCAACACCGTCGATGACAGTGCCGACAAGGCGCCGTTTAAGGTCTGCTTTGCCAAGCCGTTTATGGGAACGCGGCTGACCGTTACGGTAATGCGGGCAAGCTACGGGCCTGGTACAGAGGGTGTTTCTGTGGCGGAAGAGCCCGTAAACGGCAAGTTTGTCTCGCTCTACAGCCTTGGTTCGGGTGACGGCTCGTTCGACCTGGCCAACCGTCTGGAGTCCAAGAAGACGGGCGAGGGCGATCAGGGCCCCGGCAAAGCCGTGTTCAACTTTGCCCAGACTCATGCGCTGACGATCGTTAAAAAGACGACCGATGTCAGCGCTATGGGGCAAACGTTCCGCTTTAAGGTAACGCGAAAGATGTCGCAGGATTCTCCTGCCGAGACGCGCATGGTCGAGGTGAAAGTTAGCGAGCAGCGCGACGAAAACGGTGAAACTTGCTATGTCGGCAGCGTGCAGTTCGCCGCTCCGGCTGGCATCTATACCGTCGAGGAAGATACGGCTTGGGCATGGCGCTACCAGGGTGAGCTGAGCACGCCGGGCAAGGCGCCCGGTAAAACTGCCGAGCTGACGATTTCGTCTGCATCGAGCGCGAACGATGCCACGTTCACCTGCACGAACACGCGTGTGAACGACAAATGGATCGACGGCAGCGATCGTGCCCATAACGTTTGGAGCAACGGCAACGTAGCAAAGAAGGAGGATTAGCATGTCCAAGCGCAAGCGCATCATCGCCTTGCTGGTGGGGGTTATCCTCCTGGCCGGTACGGCAGGCACGTTGGCCTGGCTTTCGGTTACGGGCGTGCTGGTCAACCAGTTCGGCATCGGATCGGTGACGCCATCGGTTCAGGAAACGCTCAACGGCAAAGTGAAAAGCGATGTCAAGGCGAAGAACACGGGTACTGCGCCCGCCTATATTCGTGCTGCAGTGGATATCTACTGGCAGGACCAGGATGGCGCACGCCTGTGGGATGAGCCAGTTGCCGGCACCGACTACGTCATTGACTGGGGCAGTGTGTCCAAGGCATCTGCTTCCAACACCGCCTCGTCTTGGGTTGTCGCGTCCGACGGGTACTACTACTGGACGTCTCCCGTTGCTCCGATGGGCAAAACCGATGTGCTCATCAAGAGCGTGACTGAGCAGAAGGCAGATGGGAAGAACCTGGTCGTTGACATTTCGACCCAAGCAATTCAATCCACGCCCGACGATGCAGTTGCAGAGGCATGGGGCTGTACAGTCAAGGATGGCGTGCTGGTGCCGCCGCATGGAGGTGCGTAGGTATGGCTTCTCCGATTCGTAAAGACGTTGTGTGTTCCTTGCGCTGCGTGATGGCGGCAATCGTCTGCCTTATCGCGCTTGCCGTTCCTGCACGTGCGTTTGCTGACGTTCCCACGATTGCCTATGACGGAAATGCACGCCAGCTAACGGTATCGGGAGCGACGGACTCCTCGGGGGAGCCCGATCTGTTTCCAGCCTTTAAAGATCTAATGCCCGGCGATGTACGCGAGCAACAGATTGGGGTTCGTACCACGGGTGTAAAGTCCCAGGTACGTGTGTTTGTGCGGGCTGTTGTCGATCACGAGACGGCACATCTGCTATCGCCCATCACCTTAACGGCGACTGTGGGCGATGCCTCTGCAGGTTGGCTCCAGACAGGAACACCGGGCAGCGTGTTCGCCTATCCCACGCAAATCGCCACGTTTACGAGCGATGACAGCACGGTGCTTAATCTGCAGCTAAGCGTTCCGACGTCGGTGGGCAACGAGCTTGCCGACGCAAACAAGACCATTCGCTGGGAGATTACCGCCGAGGACGATGGCGAGAAGATTCCCGTGCAGTCTGCTGACAGCAAGAAGCCCGGCTTGCTTGGTCTGGCGGCAACGGGCGACAACACGCTCACGTTGCTTTTGGTGTTGCTGACGCTTGCAATCATCGCATTTATAGCCGCGCTTCTTTTGTCCCGGAGGGATAAGTACTAGGTCCATCTTCTAAACGCAACGCCCTCCCGGGCGGCTGGCACGAAGTTCCCTGCTCTACAGTCCTGCGCAAGACGAAGGCCACATGACGTGGCCTTCGTCTTATATATGTTCAGCGGATGCCCCCATGACAAGCCGCGCTTCAACACCGAGGCGTCTGCCCGGCGACGCGGAATGTAAGGTTCATCGCGAGTTCCGCACGAGCCGGAGAGCACTTAATGTGCTCTCCGTGCGAGCAGGACTGTCCGAGCAGGGAACCTTACGTTTCGCGCCGCCGGGCAGACGAACCAGTTAAGACGTGTCGCTATTTGATCTTGGTTGTACCCGGTGCCAGGTTGGGGTCGGTCTCGTTGGCCTCGGTCTGGAAGTGCTCCGTATAGACGTTCTTGCCGTCGCGGAACATCTCGTAGTACTGCATCTTGGCGTAATCCTCGCGCGCCTTGGTGGCGGCTGCGGCAGCGGCGTCGTCACCGGTGACGTTGGAGGAGAGCGCCCAGCGCAGGCTGGCGTCCTCGTAGCCCACGGAGTTGATGGCGGGCAGCGACTCGCGCAGCGTCATATGCGCTTTCTGATAGTCGGAAAGCGGGGCGCCGATCAGCTGCATCAGCTGGGTGGACAGGTAGTTGGTGGACAGGTCGTCGACCTCACTCGTCTGGTCGCAACCGGCAACGTCGTAGTTAGCCCAGATGATGTAGTCAGTCTGCCACAGGCGTTCCTGGTGCGTGGCATCATCCTCGCCGGTAAACCACTTGTCGTTGAACTTGGACGGGAAGAACGGTTGATGGTCGCCCCAGAACACCACGACTACCTTGCGGTCGAGTTTGCTCAGGGCGTTGAGGAAGTAACGCAGCGCCTGGTCGGACTGCTCAATGCACGAGACATACTCGTCGACATCGGACAGCGTGCCGTCCTCGACAGTCTTGGCGTCCAGGTCGGTCGTGTCGATTTTCAGGTGCATCTGCTTGTCGACCGGCAGCAGACCCGTGTCGTAGCCCGAGTGATTCTGCATGGTCACGTCGAAGATAAACTGCGGATCGGCGTTCTGGTCGAGCAGTTCAAGAATCTTGTCGTAGGTAGCCTGGTCGGTCACCATGCCGCGCAGGGTGTCGGCTCCCTGGAAGTCGTTGATGGACAGGAACTGGTCAAAGCCAAAGTCCTTGTAGACGTTCTCGCGGTTCCAGTTGGTCGCGTGGTTGGGGTGCATGGCCGTGGTGGAATAGCCGAGCGATTTGAACTGCTCTGCCAGGTTCCCAGTCGTTTCCATGTTGTAGATGGTGTAGGGGTACACGCCCGAGCCCAGGTTGGCCATGGAGTTGCCGGTCATAAACTCAAACTCGGTATTGGCGGTACCGCCGCCGTAGGCGCTCACATAGAGCTTGCCGCGGCTGAGGCAGTTGGACAGGTTCTTAAAGTACTGCGGGCCCTCGTAGCCGGCGCGCATGTTCTGGTAGATGGACAGGTCCGAGAAGGTCTCGTTCATGATGGCGATGACCGTGGGCTTCTCGCTGTCGAATTGCTCCTTTGCGGCGGTGCGCTCGTCGCTCTTGGCGGCGTCGGACTTGTCGTAGGCCTTGGCGTACTTTTTGAGCGTGGCCTTGGCGTCATCGACAGAATAGTCGGCGGGTTTGGGCGGCTTGATGGACTGCGCTGCACTAATAAAGGCAGGCAGATAGCCCTCGCGCCAGTAGCTCTCGAGCGGGCGCCAGGTGTAGACGGTGATGCCGAGGGTGTTGTAGTAGTCGATGAGGGTGACGTGCGCGGTCACGCCGCCCAGGCACAGCACCGCCACGAGCAGGTTGGTGAGCAGCATGCGCTTGGCGTTGGCGGCGCCCTTCTGGCGATGCGGCGCGACCAGGCCGGCGTACTCGCACAGCAGCATGGCGATGGCGGTAAAGCTCATGGACAGCACGCAGAACAGCGAGATCGAGAAGGTGTAGCCGTTGCCGGCGACCGCGGCGGCGGTGGAGATGGCCGAAAGGTCGCCCGGCTGGATGGGCATGGATTTAAACGTGATGACGAAGAACTCGGCAATGCCCAGGACAAAGAGGGCAAAGGCCAGGACCGCGGGAGCTGCGCCGTGGCGCTGGAATAGGAAGAACAAGCCGACCATGAGCACGGTGATGATGGCCCATTCGAGCAGAATGCACAGGGGGTAGACCCAGGTAAAGTCGTGGTTGGACGAGACCTCCATGCCCAGCAGCGCAAAGACGCCGGCGAGCAGCAGGCACAAGACGGCGGCGACGAGCGGTTTGCCCACAAAGGCTCCGCGCAGGCGGGCGAGCTTGCCGGTGGGGACGGGGGCATCGGACCCGGCGAACGCAAAGACGCGCGGGGCGATGCGGTCGCGGGCAATGCTGGCCCAGGCGCATCCGGTAAGGATGGCGTTGGTCAGGATGAGCATCACAAAGGCGAGCGGCTCGTTTTGGGCGACGAGGCCAATGGCGCCCCAAATGGTCAAAAAGAGCTGGAACAGGCCGAAGGCGACACTCCAGGCGATGGCGCCTTTGGCGACGGTGCCCGACTGTGCGCGAATGGCCTTGGCCTCGCGCAAGACAAGGCAGACGGTCGCCGCAAGACCGACGAGCGAGATGGCGGCAGCGAACATGCTGAGACTCCTCACAAACTTAAAACCTACGAAAGCGGGGGTTTACCCGATTGTTACCAAGATATGCGCTGCAATTGGTGGCTGCGCACAACAACCAGCCATATTAACGCGCACGTGTGGCGGTGTGGCGCAATGTAGTGGCGACCTGCGCGATAATGGACGGGAATTACACGGAAACGTAAAGGCTTCTTAAAGAAATGGCGAGGATGAGGCGATGAACGAGCGGGTTTGTATGACGAGTGCGGGCGACGTGGGTGCCGGCATGGACGCGGGCGGCTATCCGGTCGAGACTACGGGCAACGCGGTGCTGGACATTTTGGAGCACCGTTCGTCTACGCGCGCCTTCGCGCGCGATGACAGTGACCGTCCCGTAGCGGTGACCGACGAGCAGCGGGCGGCGATTTTGCATGCGGCGAGTCGCGCGCCATCGGCAGGCGCCATGATGATGTATTCCATCGTGAGCATTCGCGAGCAGGCTACGCTGGACCGTCTGGCCGACCTGTGCGATCACCAGCCCATGATCGCCAAGGCGCCCTGGGCACTTATATTTGTGGTCGATTATGCCAAGTGGATCGATCTGTTTGAGCACGTGGGCTGCTTTGAGCCCGAGTTTGTCGAGCGCACGGGCAAGGCGCCCCGCCGCGCGCCGGGTTTGGGCGACTTTGCCATCGCGGCCCAGGACGCCGTGATCGCTGCACAAAACGCCGTGGTTGCCGCCGAGGCCCTGGGGCTGGGGAGCTGCTACATCGGTGATATCGTCGAGAATGCCGAGGAAGTTGCCGAGCTGCTCGATCTGCCGCCCTATACCATGCCGCTGTCGATGCTCATCATCGGCACGCCCCGTAAGGAGCGCCCGGCAATCGCGCACCCCGTGGTGAACCTGGTGCACGAGGAGCGCTACTGCCGCGCGGATGCCGCGACCATGGACGCGCAGGTGGCCGAGATGGACGCGATGTTTCGCCCGCATGCCCGCGAGGTGGGGGAGCGCGTCGTGGGTATCTACACCCGCAAACACACCAGTCCCTTTATGGCCGAGATGAGTCGCTCCATGGAGTGGTGGTTCAAAAACTGGCTCGGAAAATGACGAATGTGGCAAAGGGACAGTCCCTTTGCCACATTCCATATCGCGCGATGGCATAAAGGCCGTATAAATGTTTATCTAGCTGGGAAAACAGTGCATTAAAACATGGGCCGATTGCCTATAATCCCTTCGAACATTAAAGTTGGGAGGAAACCGGCTTATGGAACAAAAGGCCAAGGAGGCAGCCTCGCACGCTGCGATTCCTGTGAGCATCTCGGCGATGCTCGTCACGCTGGGCGTGGTGTACGGCGACATCGGCACCAGCCCTATGTATGTAACCAAGGCGCTCGTTGCCGGCAACGGCGGCATCGGAAGCGTGACGGAGGAGTTCGTGCTCGGCGCGCTCTCTCTTGTCGTGTGGACGGTCACGCTGCTGACGACCGTCAAGTACGTGCTGATCTCGCTGCGCGCCGACAACCACGGCGAGGGCGGTATCTTTGCCCTGTACAGCCTGGTCAAGCGTTGCGGCAAGTGGCTTATCATCCCCGCCATGCTGGGTGGCGCCGCGCTGCTCGCCGACGGCATCCTGACGCCGGCTGTTACCGTTACCACGGCCATCGAGGGCCTGCGCACCATCCCTGCGGTTCACGCCGTGCTCGGGGATGACCAGGGCCGCGTTGTCGCCATCACGCTCGCCATCATCATTGCGCTCTTCTTGGTGCAGCGCATCGGCACGGCCAAGATCGGTCACGCCTTTGGCCCCATCATGACGCTGTGGTTCCTGTTCCTGGGCGGCACGGGTCTGTTCTTTGTCTTCCAGCACCCCGCCGTGCTGCTGTGCCTCAACCCGGTGCGCGGCATCGCCTTTTTGCTGAGCCCCAACAACCACGCGGGCATCATGATTCTGGGCAGCTGCTTCCTCGCCACCACCGGTGCCGAGGCGCTCTACTCCGACATGGGCCATGTGGGTCGCGGCAACATTTACGCCACCTGGCCGTTCGTTAAGTGCTGCTTGCTGCTGTCCTATATGGGCCAGGGCGCTTGGCTTATGAACAACGCTGCCAACCCCGAGCTCATGGGCATTGCCGACCTTAACCCGTTCTACCAGATGCTCGCCCCGGGCCTGCGTCCGTTTGCCGTCGGCCTTTCAACCATCGCGGCCATCATTGCCTCGCAGGCGCTCATTACCGGCGCGTTCTCGCTGGTGTCCGAGGCCAGTCGCCTGGACCTCATGCCGCACATGCAGGTCTTCTATCCGGCCGAGACCAAAGGCCAGCTCTACATCCCCATGGTCAACAACGTCATGCTTGTCGGCTGCGTCATCGTGGTGCTGCTGTTCCAGAACTCGGCTCATATGGAAGCCGCCTACGGCCTTGCCATTACGCTGACTATGATGTGCACCACGCTGCTGCTCTTCTTCTACCTGCACGAGGAGCGCAAGCTCAAGGTTGCTCCGTGGATCTTCGCGGCCTTCTTCCTTTTGCTCGAAGGCTTCTTCTTCGTGAGCTCACTCACCAAGTTCTTCCACGGCGGCTACTTCACCATCCTCATGGCTGCACTCATCATGGGCATTATGGTGTGCTGGTACAACGGCACGGCGGTCGAACAGCGCCAGTTTACGCTGCTGCCGCTGCGCAGCTATCTGCCGCAGCTCAAGCGCCTGCGCGACGACGACCGTTACGAGCGCATGAGCGACAACATCGTGTACCTGACCAAGGACACCCATACCGACTACATCGACCGTGATATCGTCTACTCGATCTTGGACAAGCATCCCAAGCGCGCTCGCGCCTGGTGGTTCGTGAACGTCGAGACCATGGACGAGCCGCATACCTTTGCCTATTCGGTCGAGACGTTCGGCACCGACTATGTTTTCCGCGTGCATCTGTACCTGGGCTACAAGATTAACCAACGCGTCAACGCCTACCTGCGCCAAGTTGTTCAGGACCTGGCTGCCACCGGCGAGCTGCCGTCGCAGACGCACGACTACTCGGTCTATAAGGATCCGGGCAACATTGGCACGTTCAAGTTCGTCATGATCCGCAAGCTGCTGGCGCCCGAAAGCGACGTGGAGCCGAGCGAGCGCACGGCCATCACGCTCAAGTACATCATCCGCCGCGCCGCCGGCACGCCCGCGCGCTGGTACGGCCTGGAGAACTCCAACGTGAGCTTTGAGTACGTGCCGCTGTTCACCAAGTTTAAGGCCGTGAGCAAGATGCAGCGCCTGGCTCCCGACGAGCGTCCGTAGTCGACGTCTGCTGTTTGTCTAGCGACCGCGGGCTGCAAAGGCTATACACTTGGAACCACCACAAGGAGGCCACCACCACAAAGGTGCCTGTCCCCTTTGTGGTGGTTTTTGTTTTTGAGAGAGGGGCGGGGCGCTGATGGACGTCCATGCGGACGGCGATATTGCCGAGAACTTTTGGTGGCGGCGTACAACGCTGACGCGTCGCAGCCCTCTGTATGACGCCTGCGTATCGGCGGGGCTGCTGGTCGCGGCGACGGTTGTGGGCGCGCTGCTCGACCATCCGGGTCTCGCGCCGAGCATCATGATCGTCTATGTGTTTGCCGTGCAGCTGTGCGCCTTCTTTACCTGGAGCCGCCTGTATTGCCTGCTGAGCTCGGCTGCTGCCGTGGCGCTCTATAACTTCTTGTTTGTCGACCCGCGCTACTCGCTGTCGCTCATCGACCGCGTCTACCCCGGCATGTTCTTCATCATGTTTGCGGTCTCGCTCGTGTCGAGCTCGATCGCGTTGGCCCTGCGTCGCGCCCTGGCGCAGGCCGCCGCCAGCGACCGTCGCACGCAGATGGTGCTCGAGACCAACCGTATGCTGCAGCGGTGCGGCGATCAGCAACAGATTGTGCATGCTATGGCAACGCAACTGGCGCGTCTTTCGGACTGTCCGGTCGTGTGGTATAGCGCCGATGCCGACGACGATGACCTGCTGCCGCGCACGATGTACACGGCCGTGGGCGATGCCGCGCCGGTGCACGAGCTGGCGCCGCAGATGCCGCCGCGGCTCTCGGCGTCCGCCTATGTGGGAACGCCGCTCGATGCCACCTTCGGCGGCTCGGCGTTCTACGGCATCTACCTGACCGTGCGCTCGGGCGACACCATGGTGCGCGCGGGCGATCCCGCCTCGGTGGTGGGCGTGCTGGCTATCGTTGCCGAGCCCGACGTGCTGACGCACGAGGAGCGGACACTTGCCGATGCTATCGTGAGCGAAGGCGAACTGGCACTCGATCGCGCTCGCGCCATGGAGGCCCGCGAGGAGGCGGCGGTGCTTGCCAAAAATGAGCAGCTGCGCGCCAATCTGCTGCGCTCCATCTCGCACGATCTGCGCACGCCGCTTACCAGTATTTCGGGTAATGCCGACGTGCTGCTCGACCAGGGCTCGACCGGCACCGCGGTGCTCGATGCCCAGACGCGCCGCGGCCTGCTGCTATCCATTCGCTCGGATGCGCTGTGGCTCAACGCCACCGTCGAGAACCTGCTTGCCATCACCAAGCTCGAGGGCGGCGGCATGCATCTGTCGACAACGCTCGAGCTTATGGACGATATCGTCGAGGAGGCACTGCGCCATGTAAATCCGGCCGTGCGCGAGCACGACCTTAAGGTGGTGGCGTGCGATGAGCCGGCGCTCGTCAACGTCGACGCGCGCCTGATGGTGCAGCTGGTGGTAAACCTGGTGAACAATGCCATTACCTACACGCCCGCAGGCTCGCATATCGTGATCTCGATTGACGCCGGCGATGGACGCGTGGCGTGCTCGGTTGCCGATGACGGGCCGGGCATCGCACCCGAGGACCGCGAGCGAATCTTTGAGTCGTTCTACACCGCCAACCACGGTCTTGCCGACAGCCATCGCAGCGTGGGCCTGGGTCTTTCGCTCTGCCGCTCCATTGCGTTGGCGCATGGCGGTAGCATAGAGGTTGCCGCGGCGGACCCGCACGGCTCGGTCTTTACGATTGAGCTTCCCGCCGCCGATGTTTCGTTTGATAAGGAGTAGCGCCGTGCCGAACTCTGCCGTGAAACCGCTCATCTTGGTCGTTGAGGACGATCCCGCCGTCCGCAACCTTATCGTCGCCGCGCTCGAGGCGCACGGCTTGCGCCATATGGCCGTGGAGACCGCACATGCCGCCATCGCCGCCGCCTCGTCGCAGGCACCGAGCATTGTGCTGCTCGATCTGGGCCTACCCGATATGGATGGCGTCAAGGTGGTGGAGTCGGTGCGCGCATGGTCGGGCATGCCGATCATTGTGGTCTCGGCGCGCAGCGAAGACGCGGACAAGATCCGCGCACTCGATGCCGGTGCCGACGACTACCTGACCAAGCCGTTTTCGGTCGAAGAGCTGCTCGCGCGCATTCGCACGACGCTCAGGCGCCTTTCGTATGCGCAAACGGGCGGTGTTGCCTCCGAGGGCTCGTTCGATACCGGCGAGTTGCATATCGATTTTGATGCCGGCATCGCCACGATGGATGGCGAGGAACTGCATCTGACGCCGATCGAGTACAAGCTCTTGTGCCTGCTGGCACACAACGCCGACAAGGTGCTGACGCACCAGTTTATCTTGCACGAGATTTGGGGCACGGCGACCAAGAGCGACCTGGCGAGCCTGCGTGTCTTTATGGGCACGTTGCGTAAGAAGATCGAGTCCGACCCCGCGCATCCGCGTTACATCCAAACCCATGTAGGCATTGGCTACCGCCTGGTCACCCAAGGCTAGATCGCCAACCACCATCCCAATATGAGTTGCGGTGAAATACGGTCTAAATTTGCCTAATTCCAGGCAAAACAGTCCGTATTCCACCGCAACTTTGTTATCTGCCCTTAGGCTTGCTGGCGTAGAACTTCTTCTTTTTGGGCTTGCCGGCGGGGGAGGGTTTGCCGGCAAAGTTGGACTTGCCGTTGCCGGCCTGCGCGTGCGCGGGTACTGCCGCACGGGGCTTGCGGGCCTCGGGGTTGCGCAGCTCCTCGGTTCGCTCGGCAATTTCCTCGGCGCTAAAGCCGACCTCGGCCATGGCGTCCTCGATGGGCAGGCGGCGCACGATATAGCAATGGTGCACCTTCTGGTTGCGTGCGAAGTCCTCGGGGATGGTCTGCGCCGTAATGTCCTCCAGCACCACGCCCGCGCGTGCGAGCTTGCGTGTCTCGGGGCGGAAGCCTCGCAGGTTGCAGCTAAAGATGGCATGGCCGCCCTGTGCGAGCAGGCGCGATACGCCGGCCAACAGCTCAACATGGTCGCGCTGGACATCCCAGGTGCGGCGGCCCATCTTGGACGAGTTCGAGAACGTGGGCGGATCGACAAAAATCAGGTCCCAGCGGTTGCGCGTCTGGCGCTGGTCGCGAATCCAGGCGAGCACGTCGTCGCGCACAAAGTGATGCTGCGGACCCACAAAGCCGTTCTGGCGCATGTTGCGCTCGGCCCAGTCCAGGTAGGTGTTGGAGAGGTCGACCGTCACGGTTTCCTCGACGCCGCCGTCGGCCGCATAGCAGGTAGCGGTGCCGGTGTAGGCGAACAGGTTGAGGAAGCGGCGTGCCTGCTTGGCGTGCTCGCGCACCAGATCGCGCGTGACGCGGTGGTCCAAGAAGATGCCCACGTCCAGGTAGTCGTCATAGTTGACGGCAAAGGTAAGACCGCCTTCCTCGATGAGCGGCAGGCGACGGCGCGCGATGTTGGCGCGCTCGCCCGAGCCGCCCTTGCCGGCGCCCTGCTTGCCGTACTGCGAGCCGCCGCGCGAACGCATGCGTGCCTTGGCGTGCACGTGCTCGGCCGGAACATCCAGGATGCGCGGCGCGATGGCCAAGATATCGAGCATGCGGGCCTGGGCCAGCGCCGGGTCGATGGTCTTGGGTGCGGCGTATTCGGCGATGACGAGCCAACGGCCCGGTGTCTGCGGGCAGCCCTCGTACAGGTCGATGGCGGCGGAGTAATCGGGCAGGTCGGCATCGTAGACGCGGTAGCAGCTCACGCCCTCGCGCTTGGCCCACTTGCGGCGCAGGCGTGCGTTCTTGCGCAGGCGGTTGGCGAACTGCTCGGACTCGGGGATGAGCACGGGCAGCGGCTTGCCGTCGCCCAGGTCGAGCGTGGCAGCGGGCTCGGGCATGGCGGGGGCTTCGTCGCCGATGACGTCGTCGGCGACCGCGGTCTGCTCCTCGGCATCCGCGCTGGTCGCAGCTTCAAACGCTGCGGCGGCGTGGTCGAGCGAGGGCCAAACCTCGATAGTCGCCTCTTCGTTGTTGGGCATGACGGCAATGGAGCGCGCGGGCTCGGCATGGAGCGCGCGGGCCAGCAGGCCGTCGCGGGTGAGCGCGGCGACCGGTGCCGAAGCAAGCTCGGGCGCGCGGCGCAGCTCGCCGACCAGCGTCATGGCGTCATGCATAAGCGACAGCGGTGTCTCGGTCGTATCCGCGACGAGGACGGCACCGGCGACGGCGCCCGCGTGGTCCAGTACGGTGGCAGATTTGGCGGCGCAAAAATCGACAAAGCGCTTGTAGCCGGCGCACTTGACCATGCACTCGGCGGTTTTGCGGGCGGCGGGGTCGATGTCTACGGCAACGATGCGCGCCTGGCGCTCGCGCGCCGCCGCCTCGCGCTCGCGTGCCTCGGCGAGCAGCTGCTCCCACAGAGTGGCGTCGTGCAGCTGCCAGCCCTCAAAGCCCCAGCGCTCGCGTGCGGCGCTCGGGGCGCGGTCGGTCAGAATGTTCACGGCCTCCAGCAGCAGGCCGCCGCCGGCGCACGAGGCGTCGATCAGCGTAGGTAGGGCCTCGTTTTCGTAGTCGTCGGCCGTCAGCTCGCGCTCGCACAGCGCGGTCCAGCCGACCTGCGCCAACACCAGGGCGGCGTAGTCGGGGCGTAGCACGTGCGCGCCCTCGCCGGCGCGAGTCGCGGCGGGCGGCAGGCGCTTGAACAGCGGGTCGCCCGAAAGGTCCAGGCTTATGCTCGCACGGCGCTGGCGTAGCGAAAGCAGCAGGTGGACATCGGGGTCGGCAGCATCGACATCGGCGCGACGGCCTGTGGTCTCGGCCAGGCGATCGCACAATGCGTCCTTGGCGCGCAGGGCAGAGAAGCGCGTGTTGCGCAGCTGCTCGGTCACACCACGGGCAGTGATGGCAATGGTGGCGCCGCAGCGGACGATGTTTTCCCAGGCAATGTCGTAAACGGCATCGTACAGCTCGTCGGCATCCTGTGCCTCAAAGCGTCCGAGCACCACAAACACGCGGCTGGCCAGGCGCGACCACAGACAGGCGCGGTAGCCTTCTTCGAGCTCGCCCTCAAACGTAGCGCGGCCCTTCAGGCGGCGGACATGCGAAAGCCCGAGCCACTTGAGCTCGTCGGCGAGTGCGGATTCAAAGCCCTCGGGGCAGCTTGCATAAAATTCCATGGGTGACCTCTCTGGTTGCGTCGCTCCATTATATGATGGATGCTTCGTTTGCCATCGACCTCGAAAGGAACCCATATGATTGATGCGTGCCCCGATTCCGCTGTGCTCTTTTTTGACGTGGACGGCACGCTGACGTCGTTCGACCCCGACGATATGACCGATAAGGACTTCAATGCAATCCATCCGTCGAAGGCTGTTGTCGATGCATTTGGTCGTCTGCGCAATGCGGGTCACCAGGCATTTATCTGCACGGGTCGTCCCTTGTGGCTGGTTGCCGATGGCCTGCGTGCGCTGAACCCGGTGGGAATCGTTGCCATGGCGGGCGCCACGCTCGAGGTCGAGGGACGCGTGGTGCACGAGGATTGCATTGACGAAGACATTGTTGAGGAGCTCGCGCGCCGCATTACTGTGGCGGGCGGCGAGGCGTTGTTCGAGACGAACGGTGCCACCTATTCACTTGAGCCAGTTGGTGTCGAACAGTCATTTCTGCTAGGCGCCGGCGTGGTGCATGGCGTTGATCAGATGCGCGTCGATGGCCGCTTGCACGTAGGCAAGGTGTGCATTAACGCGTGCAACCTGGCTCGCGTAGCCAACGATGACGGCTTTATCGATCGCAACTTTGAGCTGTGCAATACTGGCGGCCAGAACCGCGAGCTGAGTCCCAAGGGCATCGACAAGGGCGTGGGCGTGGCGCGAGCGCTGGAATACCTAGGTCGCACCGGCAACGCGCGCACCTTTGGCTTTGGCGATTCCGGCAACGATCTGGGTATGCTCGCCGCTGTCGAGACGGCTGTCGCCATGGGCAACGCCATGCCCGAGGTCAAGGCGATCGCCGACTACGTGACCGACGACGTCGCACGCGATGGCACCGTCACAGCGATGCAGCATTTTGGGTTGATTTAATAAATGGCCGGGTCGCCCGCAGTGGGGGCGACCCGGCCATTTGAGCTATTTTGCAATATAGAGCTTGGGATGACTGCGACTGCTCTCGATCGCCGCCGTCATGATGCCCTCGTCGTCTCCATCAACGATGATGCCGTCGAGGTCATCGATCTGCGCGGACTGATAAAAACTGGTTTTGTTGAACTTTCCCTGGTCAACCATCATGTAGCCCTGGTTTGAGTTGGTAAGGTACATATGCTTGATCATGGCCGAGAAGTCGTGCTCGACGGTAAAACCGTGGTCGGGGTGGAATCCGTCAGCACTGACAAACGCCTTGTCGGCATGTAGTTTGCTCATGCAGTCGAGCGTCAGTGCGCCCGCGAGATAGAGGTGGCCCTTGCGCACGGAGCCGCCCAGCAGCACTACCGAAGCATTGGGGAGATTGAAGCTGGCGTAGTTCGCGATTGCAAGATCGCCGGTGATAATGGTGATCTCACGCTTGTCCATGAGGGCCTTAGCGAAGTAAAAGCCTGTGGTGCCGATATCAATTACCAGAACATCGCCATCATCAACAAGAGTTGCTGCGGTTGCGGCGATGGCCTCCTTGGCCTCGACTTGGACATTGATGCGCTCCTCGGGATACGAGATTGCGTTGGAGCGAGAAAGCGATACCGCTCCGCCGCGTACGCGACGCAGCTTGCCTTCGGATTCCAGCGAGATGAGGTCGTGTCGTGCGGTGACTTCCGAAACCGAAAAACGGCGAACGATGTCGGATACCGAGATATTTGGCTTTTCGGCCAGCCAATTCATGATAAATCGCTGACGCTCGGCCGGTGAAAGGTCTGAAGTAGATGCCATATGCCGCTCCTTTTGAACAAAAGGTAAAAGATGCGCCTTTCGTAATCGAAATATAACGTATCGATATGAAAAGAACAAGGCAAATTCGAATGAATCAAAAGAACGGAATGGCATGTCACAAATGCATGCGTAGCAGATAGTTCGCACGTAAACGGGCTATAAAGAGTCTCATTCTGAAGGTGCCGCCCAAAAGAAGTACGTTCACGCCCGATATTCGACCGTTCACGGAAAGTTGACAATTGAGCTTTCGATAGCTTTTGAAATGGTTTATAAAAGAAAACCGAAAAGCTTTTGAAACAAAGAAGAAGGCTTTCGATAGCAATAGTGTTAGATGAGAAAGGACCGAACATGGCGATCAAGGTGTTTGCCGACGGCGCTAACCTCGAGGGCATGCTTGACATGCATGACAATGGCAACGTTCAGGGCTTCACGACCAATCCTTCCCTTATGAAGGCCGGCGGCGTGACCGACTACCGCGCTTTTGCCAAGACGGTTCTTGAGCACATTACTGATGTGTCGGTCTCTTTTGAGGTATTCGCCGACGACGAGGCAGGTATGGAAGCCGAGGCTCGCGAGATCGCAACCTGGGCAGACAACGTCTACGTTAAGATCCCGGCGCTCAACACCAAGGGTGAGTCCACTGCCGCGCTGGTCAAGCGCCTTTCTGCCGACGGCATCAAGGTGAATGTCACCACTATCTTTACGCCCGAGCAGGTCGACGAGTTTGTCGATGCCGTTTCTGCTGAGACCCCCTCTATTCTGTCCATCTTTGCCGGTCGCATTGCCGATACCGGCGTCGATCCGCTGCCCCTCATGGCGGAGTCCGTAAAGAAGGCTGCCGTTAAGCCTGCTGCCGAGGTTCTCTGGGCGTCTACGCGCGAGGTCCTCAATATCTTCCAGGCGGAGTCCGTTGGATGCCAGATCATTACGGTCCCCAATGCCCTTCTTGCCAAACGCAAGAATTTCGGGAAAGATTTGCTTGAGTACTCGCTTGATACGGTCAAGGGCTTTGCCCGCGACATTCAGGCGCTTGGTTTTCACATTCTGCCCGAGGAGTAGGGGACGAGTATGCTGACCGATCTTCTTAAGCCCGAGCTTGTTGCCTGCCACGTCGAGGCCTCCGACTGGGAGGAAGCGATCAGGGCATGCGGTAAGTTGCTCGTAGACGCTGGCAAATGCGATCAGAGCTATGTTGACGCCATGATTTCATCGGTTCACAAATTCGGCCCCTATATGGTCTTGGAAGAGGGCATCGCCATGCCCCACGCTCAGGCAGATGGCAATGTGAGTGAAGCGGGGATCTGTATCGTCACGCTTGACCCTGCCATTGCGTTTGGACACGAGGATTTCGATCCGGTTCACGTGCTCGTGGGTATTTGCGCACCCGACCCCAAGGCTCATCTTGGCTGCTTGGCGGAGCTTTCGCAGATGTTCGAGGACGAGGACTGCGTTGCCAAGCTCAGCGCATGCGATACGCCCGAGCAGGTTTTGGAGACCATGCGTTCATTCTTTTAGGCCTTAATGGCACGGCGATGCGTCGCCGCTTTTGGATAGACGGAAAACCGTCACGTGTAGGAGAGGAAGGTTGCCATGCATATCATCACCGTATGCGGAAACGGCATCGGGTCCAGCCTGATGCTCGCTGGCAAAGTCGAGGAGCTTTGCGAGGAGGAGGGCATCAAGGCCGACGTTGAGTCTATGGACCTGAACGGTGCTTCTTCCGCAAATCCGGATCTGTTCATCACCGTTAAGGAACTCGCCCCCGAGCTCCACGGCAACGTTGTGATCGTTCGCAGCTATGTGAACAAGAAGAAGATCCGCGAAGACGCCCTCGAGGCAATCAAGGCGGCCGCCGCTAACGCCTAAAGCGGCACAAAAAAGGGCGGTTCCCTGTGGAAGAGGGAAACGCGCCCACGTTAGAGAGAAAGGAAGCGCAGATGCAAGCCATCCTTCCCATACTTGAGTTTATCCAATCGATTCTGACCAAGCCAGCGTGGATTATGGGCCTATTTGCCTTTGTGGGCCTTGTCGCGCTTAAGCGTCCTGCCCACAAGGTGATGACGGGCACCCTGAAGCCCATTCTTGGTTACATCATGCTGTCCGCCGGCGCCGCTGTTGTTCAGGAGAACCTTGCTCCGCTGGGTACCTTCATCGAGACCGGTTTCCACATCACCGGCGTCGTGCCCAACAACGAGGTCGTCGTTTCGATGGCTCAGAGCGTCCTTGGCGTTCAGACCATGATGATCCTGATTCTCGGCTATGTCGTGAACATTATCATTGCCCGCTTTACCAAGTTTAAGTACATCTTCCTGACGGGCCATCACAGCATGTTTATGGCCTGCCTGCTGTCTGCCGTTCTGCAGGCATCTGGCTTCCAGGATGTCCAGCTTGTCATCGTGGGCGGCATGTTCCTGGGCCTCGTGAGCGCTATGCTTCCCGCCGTTGGTCAGCGTTTCACCGAGAAGGTTACCGATGGCGATGAAATCGCCATGGGCCACTTCGGTTCACTCGCCTATTACATCTCCGCTGCAGTCGGTACGCTTTTTGCTAAGGACGCCGAGGAGAACAGCACCGAGAAGATCGAGGTTCCCGAGAAGTTCGCCTTCCTGCGCGACACTACCATCTCCACGGCTCTTACCATGGCCTTCTTCTACCTGGTTACCGCTTTCGCCGCTTACATTGCAGATCCTGCGGTCGTTACCAAGACCGCTGGTGGCGACAACGTGATTGTCTATGCCCTGACCTGCGCTCTGTCTTTCGCCGTTGGTGTCACCATCGTCTATAACGGCGTTCGTATGATCCTTGCCGACCTGGTCCCGGCTTTCCAGGGCATCTCCAACAAGCTGATCCCCGGTGCCATCCCCGCCGTCGACTGCGCCGTCTTCTTCCCCTATGCTCCCACCGCCGTCATCCTCGGCTTTGTCGCTTCCTTTATCGGTGGCGTGGTCGGTATGTTCATCGTGGGCGCTACCCTGGGCATCTTCATCATCCCGGGCATGGTTCCCCACTTCTTCTGCGGTGCTACCGCGGGCATCTACGGCAATGCTACCGGCGGTCGCAAGGGCGCAGCTCTTGGCGCTTTCGTCAACGGCCTGCTCATCACCTTTGCCCCGGCCCTGCTCCTGCCCGTTCTTGACGTCTTTGGCTTCAAGAACACTACGTTCGGCGACTTCGATTTCTCCGTCATTGGTATTACGCTTGGCCGCGCTGCCGAGGCCTTCGGTACCACCGGTGTCTACGCGATTCTCGCTGTCCTTCTGGTCGTTGCCTTCGTCCCCAACTTCATCCACACCAAGGGTGCTGTGATCAATCACGTTGAGGAAGAGTAATCCAGGCATACGTTAAGCCCTAATCGGGCGGAGCTCCGATAACCGGCTCCTACACGGAAGCGGTGACGTCTCAATCGAGGCGTCACCGCTTTTTGCTTTGGAGCGATTGTGAATATGAGCCGGCGAGGCGCTGCTTCTGTTCCGTGAACGGAATCAAACGCAATGATCGGCAAAAACGTTTTGCCGCTGGGGCGTCGATATAAAAATGGTAAATCTGCAAAACCGTTCGCCGAGAAGATAAAAAACCGCAGTTCACGCCTTGATAAACGTAGATAAAGTGTTTAGCAGTTTATCGGCCGTATGCTAACGAAAGGAATCAGGCAGATGGCAATCAAGGTGTTCGCTGACGGTGCAAACCTCGAGGGCATGCTCGACATGTACGAGAGCGGCAACGTTCAGGGTTTCACGACCAACCCGTCCCTTATGAAGAAGGGCGGCGTGACGGATTACCGCGCGTTTGCCAAGGAGGTCCTGGCCCACATCACCGATGTGTCCGTGTCGTTTGAGGTCTTTGCCGACGACGTCGAGACCATGGAGGTCGAGGCCCGCGAGATTGCTGCCTGGGCCGAGAACGTCTACGTCAAGATTCCGTGCGTGACCACCAAGGGCGAGTCCACGGCCGAGTTGGTGCGCAAGCTTTCCTCCGACGGCATTAAGGTCAACGTCACCACCATCTTTACGCCTGCGCAGGTCGACGAGATGGTCGACGCTGTCGACGCCGAGACGCCGTCCATCATCTCGCTCTTTGCCGGCCGTATCGCCGACACGGGTGTCGATCCCATTCCGTTTATGACGGAGTCGGTCAAGAAGGCCGCCGCCAAGCCCAACTGCGAGGTCCTGTGGGCGTCCACGCGCGAGCTTATCAACATTTACCAGGCGCAGGCCTGCGGCTGTCAGATCATCACGGTGCCCAACAGCATCCTGGCCAAGCGCAAGAACATCGGTCGCGATCCGTACGAGGTCTCGCTCGATACCGTGCGCGGTTTTGCCAAGGATATCGCCTCGCTAGGCTTCCATATCCTGCCGTAACGCGAACACTGGCTGCGCCGCGGGTTGTTCGCCCCGGCCTTTCCTTTCCCTATCGCTCACGCGCTTCGCGAGGGTCGCGCTAGGCAAAGGAAAGGCCGGGGCTGCCGACACGAACCCGTCGGTAGGTCCAGAGCTGAATCGCTACCTTTATTCCGATGGGGGTCGACAGTGCTACCCCGCCAACTGTCTCGGGCAGTAATGGGGCTGGGCTCGGATGGCAACGCCGCGTGCCACTGGCGGCTTCGTTCGCCGGATGACGATTCGTGTTACGCGGCCGGCGTCACCTCGGACGGCGGCGTGGGCTCCGACGGCATCGCGTGGACAACGCGGTTCCGCATTATGGATCAACCTGTAATCTAATGATCTTCTAATCCATATCTATCAAGTATCGAAAACGATCCGGCCCCGAGTTGGCAGTCATCGCCAAGGCAAAGGACCCTGCCGGCTATGTGTTCGGGGCGACGCGCAAGTCGCCCAAGACCCTTCAATTATCCTTTGTTCCGCGCATGCAAGATCTCATGCTTGACGTGGTTGAACAGCTCTACCGGGCAAACGAGGTCTTTGCGGCTCGTGCCCATAAGTGTCCCACCAACAGAAATCGAGATATTCGGCCTCAGAGTGCCGTCAAGATTGCCAATATGGCTGAAAAACGTCCCGTACCGCACCTCTGCGGGTGCAGATATGGGACGTTTGTGGAATATCTGATGCCTATTTGTTGAGCTTGCACTTTGAAGAAGTGTTATCGCGGCCCAGCGAGGCCGAATATCTCAATAATTGCAGGTGATGATTAGCGGAAACGGCGTCTCGCACTTCGGGATATCGCCAAATCGTTTTAGAAGGAGAGGCGCTCGGCGGAATGGGGCCCGCCGAGCGCCTGCAGCGGCTTATTTGCCCCGCACCATGGTGAGGGAGATCTTTTTGCGGTCGCGATCGACCTTTTCTACCCATACCTTCACCGTGTCGCCGACGCGCACCACGTCGCTGGGGTGCTTGACGAAGCGGCTGGCCAGCTTGGAGATGTGCACGAGGCCGTCCTGGTGCACGCCCACGTCGACGAAGGCGCCAAAGTCGACGACGTTGCGCACCGTGCCCTTGAGCTCCATGCCGGGCTCCAGGTCGTCAATAGAAAGTGCCGAGCGGCTAAAGACCACCTCGGGCGCGTCGTCGCGCGGGTCGCGACCGGGCTTCTTGAGCTCGTTGACAATGTCGATGAGCGTCAGGGTGCCACAGTCCAGGTCGCTTGCCAGCGCCGAGATGCTGCCCAGGCGGCGCTCGATGTCGGGCACGCCACCGCGGCTGAGCTCGCTGGCTTTAACGCCTGCGCGCTCTAGGACGGACGTGGCCACCTCGTAGCTCTCGGGGTGGACGCTTGTCGCGTCGAGCGGGTTCTTGCCGCCGCTGATGCGCAGGAAGCCCGCGGCGTTGAGGTATGCCTTGGGTCCCAGCTTGGGGACCTTCTTGAGCTGGCGGCGATCGGTAAAGGCGCCGTTTTCCTCGCGGTATGCCACGATGTTCTTGGCCACGCTCGGCGTAATGCCCGAAACGTATCCCAGCAGGCTCGCGCTCGCGGTGTTGACGTCGACGCCCACGCGGTTGACGACGTCCTCCACCACGTGGCCCAGGGTGCGCGAGAGCTCGGCCTGGTCAAGGTCGTGCTGGTACTGGCCAACGCCGATGGACTGGGGCGGAATCTTGACGAGCTCTGCCAGCGGGTCCTGCAGGCGGCGGCCCAGGCTCATGGCGCCACGTACGGTGACGTCCAGGTCGGGATATTCCTGGCTGGCGAGCTCGGAGGCGGAGTACACCGATGCGCCGGCCTCGTTGACGATGGTGTAGCGCAGGCTGGGCGCCTGCTCGGAGATGAACTCCGAGACGACTTCCTCGGTCTCGCGGCTGGCGGTGCCGTTGCCGATGACGATGGTGTTGACGCCGTCCTTCTTGACGAGGCGGGCGAGCTCGCGCTTGGTGCCGGCGACGTCGTGGCGCGGCTTGGTGGGATAGACCACGCCGTGGTCGAGTAGCTTGCCGGTCTCGTCCATGACGGCGACCTTGCAGCCGGTGCGGTAGCCCGGATCGAGCGCGAGCACGCGGGCGCCGCGCACGGGGCGCGCCGAGAGCAAGCCCTCGAGATTCTTGGCAAAGACGTTGATGGCCTCGGTCTGGGCACGAACGGTGAGTTTGGCGCGGGCCTCGCGCTCCAGCGAGGGGGCCATGAGGCGCTTGTAGCCATCGGCGATGGCGGCGTCAAAGACGGGAGCAAACACGCCCTGGCGACGGGGCCAGCGGCTGCCGAGGCGTGCCGTAGCGGCAGCGCCGTCGACGTTCACGCGCACGCGGAGCTTGCCCTCACGCTCACCGCGGTCGATAGCCAGCACACGGTGGTTGGGGATGCGACGCAGCGGCTCATCATAGCTGTAGTACGGCTCGTAGGGGGTCTTCTCGGCGGGGTCGGTGGCCTCGACGACGATGTCGGCGGTGTTTTGCGTAAAGGCGCGCAGGTCGGCGACGTTCTCGGGGTCCTCGGCCACCGTCTCGGCCACGATGTCGGCGGCGCCGGCGAGCGCCTTCTCGGGCGTGTCGAAGCCGGCCTCCTCGTTGACGTATGCCGCGGCGGCGTCGAGCGCGCTGCCCTTGGCCGAGGCCTGCATGATGACCATGTTGGCAAGCGGCTCCAGACCTGCCTCGCGGGCCTTCTGCGCGCGGGTCATGCGCTTTTTACGGTAGGGCTTGTAGAGGTCTTCGACGCGCTGGAGCTGTGTGGCCTCGCGAATCTGCTGCTCGAGCTCGGGCGTGAGTTTGCCCTGGGCGTCGATGAGCAGGATGACGTCCTCTTTACGCTGTTCAAGATTGCGCAGGTAGGACAGGCGCTCGTCGAGCGCGCGCAGGGCAACGTCGTCCATGCCGCCCGTTGCTTCCTTGCGGTAGCGCGAGATAAAGGGGATGGTGTTGCCCTCGTCGATGAGCTTGACGGCTGCCTCGACGTTGGCGGCCTTAAGGTTGAGCTCGCGGGCGAGCTGGGCGATAAGATCCATGGAACTTCCTGTCTGTGAGTACGTTACAGGTGCATGAGCCACCCAGTCTACCACCCGCCCGCGCCGCGGCTGCAAAGAAAGCCCCGCGGGCAGGAGGCTGCTCGCGGGGCAAAGAAGAGGGGCTTGTTGGTGGCGGACCGAAGGGTTCGCATGGGGCTTCTGCCGCGGTCTGCCCTAAGGCGTTACAGCTCGACGAGCTGGCCGGTTTCGGCGGCCTCTTTGATGGCGTTGAGAAGCGTGAGCGTCTTGACGTTATCGGCGGGGGTCACGACGGGCTCGACCTCGCGGCGGACAACCTTCACAAAGTGCTTGAGCTGCATCTTGTGCGGCAGCGCCGGGTCCACGGCCGGGATCTCCATCTGCAGCGGCTTGTGCCAGTTAGAGGCGCCGTCGTAGGAGAACTGGTGCAGGCGGGGCAGCGAAAGGGCGCCCTTGGTGCCGCCGATAAAGTAAGCGTCAGCGTCGAAGGGACGGTACTGCGGGTCCTCGCGAGCGGTCGCCTCCCAGTTCCAGGGGCTGGCGGTGGCGTCGGAAATGGTCATGCTCGCGAGCGCGCCGTCGGCAAAGCGGACGTTGACCACGGCGGAGTCCTCGGTCTCAAAACCGCGGGCGGCGCTGGACTGCATGCCCTGGACGGCGACGGGCTCGCCCAGCAGGTAGCGGAGCAGGTCGACGTCGTGCACCAGGTTGACCAGGATCGGGCCGGCACCCTTCTTGCGGCGCCACTCGACATCGAAGTACTCGTCGTTCTTATAGATCATGTAGTGGAAACTCGACACGGTGAGCTTGCCCAACTCGCCGGACTCGATGATCTCCTTGGCCTTGTTCACAAACGGGTTGTGGCGACGGTGCTGACCCACGAGCACGGGCACGCCGGCGGTCTCGGCCTCGGCGGCGAAGGCCTGGGCATCCTCGAGATCGTTGGAGATCGGCTTTTCGACCAGCGGCACGATGTTGCGCTTGATGGCCTCGCGGGCAACGCCCAGGTGCAGGTCGTTGGGGGTGGCGATGATGACGGCCTCGGGCTTGACCTCGTCCATCATCTGGGCGGGATCGGTAAAGAACGGCACGCCGGCGGCCTCGGCCGTGGCGCGGGCGCCCTCAAAGGCGTCGGCGATGGCGACGAGTTCGGCCTCGGGCTCCTCGGTGACAAAGCGGATGTGGTTGCGGCCCATGGCGCCGGCGCCGATAACGGCAATGCGGGCGGGGTTGAGCTCAGACATTTCGACTCCTTAATGCTGGTGGCTTGGAATGTGACAAAGGGACAGCCCCTTTGTCACATCGGTATAACTAGGCGGACTTCTTCTTGCTGTCGGAGACCATCATGTAGACGGTGAGTACGACGGCGATGGCGGCAATCACGATGGCGCCGTAGAAGGACTGCTGGTAGGCGGCGCTGCCGGCCTCGGCGTGATACAGCACAGCGGTGATGGGCTGGCTGATCCAGGTGGAAGCGGCATAGCCCAAGAACATGATGCCGTAGTTGACGCCGATGTTGCTGGTACCAAAGGCGCCACCGGTGAGCGGCGGGTAGATGACGAGCAGGGCGCCAAAGCTAAAGCCGAGCAGGGCGAGCGCAACAAAGAACATGCTCTGCGTAAAGCTCATCGACATGATGACGAGCGCGACGATGGTGACGACAAGGCTGATGAGCAGCGACTTGTAGGCGCCGAGCTTGTCGATGATCTGGCCGAAGGACAGGCGGCCGACCAGGTTGGCGCAGGTGTTGACGGAGACGACCACGCCGCCGAGGGCGACGGCCGCAGCGCTCGTGGGGTCGGCGAAGAGCTGGACGGCGGCGATGGAGGCAACCTTGCCCACGAGCAGGGTGCCCGCGGTGGCGGCAAAGGCGAAGGTGACGATGAGGACCCAGAAGCGCGGGGTCTTGACCATCTCGCCCGGGGTGAGGTCGCCGAAGGTGCCGGCGTGCGCGCCGCCCTTGGGGGCCTCGAAGCCCTCGGGCAGCCAACCGGCCTCGGGGGCCTTCAGGAACAGGGCGGAGGCGGCGATCATCACAAAGAAGATGACGCCGAGTGCCTTAAGGGCGCCAAAGATGCCCAGGCTCGGGATGAGCAGCGAGGCGAGCACCGGGGACAGCACGGCGGGACCGGCGGTCGAAGCGGCCAGGGTGATGCCGGAGGCGAGGCCCTTCTTGTCGATGAACCACTTTTGGCCGGTGGTGAGTGCCGGGTTGTAGCCCAGGCCGTTGCCGATGGCGGCGACGAGCGAGAACCACAGGTAGAACTGCCACGGCTCGGTGACGGTGCCGGACATGAACCAGCCCACGCCGTAGCACACGGCGGCAGCGATCACGACGTTGCGCGGGCCGATCTTATCGGAGATGCGGCCGGCGAAGATGCCCGTCACGGCCATGATGGTCTGAAAGACCGGGAAGGCCCAGGTAAGAGCGCTGGACCACTCGGGATAGACGGCGAGCAGGTTCTTGCTCACAACGGAATACAGCGCGATGGAGCTGATGAAGAACATGGTGACGCACGCGGCGGAAAGCACGACGGCGCGACCCTTGTTGGAGTTGGTGGAAGCCATTGGACTCTTTCTAATCGATGCGGGGAGGAGCGGGCGTCACCGCGAGCCTCCCTGTTGGGCTGGCTTACTGGTCAGTCGGCTTTGCGACGCCGGACTCATCGGACCAAAGCTCGACACCCTTGTTCTTGAGGTAGTTGTCGGCAAAGGCTCGGCGACCGCCGGGCTTGGCGGTGAGGTCGCCCATCATATTGGAGAAGCCGCCATCGACCTTGATGGCGTCGCCGGTGGTAAAGTCCGAGCGCTTGGACGCCAGGAACATGACGGCGTTGGCGATATCGCTGACCTCGCCGATGCGGCGCGTGGCGATGAGGCGGCTGCGGCTCTTCTCGACCTCGGGGTCGGCGTAAAAGCTCGCCGACATGGGGGTCTTGACAAAGCAGGGCTCGACGCAGTTGGAGCGCACGCCGTAAGGGCCCCACTCGGCGGCGAGCATCTTGGACATCATGTTGACGCCCGCCTTGGTGGAGCTGTACACGCCCGAGAACGTCTCGGGGGAGTGGCTAGCGACGGTCGAGATGTGCACCAGGCGGCCCTGGCCGGCCTTGATCATCTCGCGACCAAAGCGCTGCGAGGTGATGAAGTAGCCGGTGAGGTTGACGTTGAGCACCTGCTCCCAGTCGCTCAGCGGCAGGTCCTCCATGGCGGCGAAGCGCAGGATGCCGGCGGTGTTGACGAGAACGTCGACGCGGCCGAACTCGGCGATGGTGGCGTCGACGGCGGCCTGAACCTCGGCCTCGTCGGTGGCGTTCATCTTGTAGCCCTCGGCGTGGATGCCAAACTCGGCGGCGAGGTCGGCGGCTGCGGCCTTGACCTTCTCCTCGTCCAGGTCGAGCAGGACGACATTGGCGCCGTTGCGGGCGAACTCGCGGCAAATCTCGGCGCCCATACCGCCGAGCGCGCCAGTCACGGCGCAGACATCGCCCTCGAGCTTAAGCCAATTGCTCATAGGAACTTCCCTTCTTGTGCCTCCCTGTGGGTCGCTCCCATTAACCGACCCACGTGGTTTTCGCTGGTTATCGTATGCTTAGCGTTCGCGCAGGTGAATTGCATATTTGTTAGAATGGCGTTAACCGTAGGTTTACACTGTGCATTGAGGTTTGTTCGCAATTGAGCGTGTGACCTGCGAAAACGACCCCCTGCGGCGCTGTGGGCCCGCGCGTGCGAAAACGGGAGATTGACGTGTACGATCGACGACTTGACGCTATTTCGGCCGCCGCGGAGCTGGGAAGTTTCTCGCGTGCCGCGGCAAAGCTGCGCGTGTCGACCCCGGCGCTCGTCAAACAGGTGTCGGGGTTCGAGGCCGAGTTTGGCATCACGTTGTTCGAGCGCTCGCACTCGGGCGTCAAGGTGACGCCGGCGGGCGCGCTGTTGGTGGACGACGCGCGCTCGATTATGCGCCAATCCGAGGATGCGTTGCGCCGCGCCCGGCGAGCGGCGGGCGATGGCGGTGCGGTGCGCCTGGGCGTATCGATGATGTGCCCGGGGCGCCACACGCTCGCGCTGTGGCCGCAGGTGCACGACATGGAGCCGCGCTTGCGTTTTGAGATTGTGCCGGTGGGGGACCTTTACGATGAGCGCGAGACCGTCATGCGAGGTCTGGGGCGCGAGGTGGATGTGGTGCAGTCGAGTTTTTCGACCCCGCGCTGGGGTGATGCCTGCCAAAAGCTCCGCATTGTCAACGTGCCGTTTTATATCGACCTGCCGCGCACGAGCCCGCTGGCACGCAAGAACCGTATTTCGATCGCCGACTTGGAGGGTATGCGTCTGCGCGTACTGCGCCACGGCAACGACGCCATGGACAGCCTGCGCATTGACCTTTTGGCCGACGGCGGCGTGGACGTGATCGACGTGGATAGCTTCGACTTTGCGCTCTTTAACGAGGCGGAGGAAAAGGGCGATGCGGTGCTCACCTGCGGAGCGTGGTCGGGCGTGCACCCGGCCTTTGTGGGCGTACCGTTTCTATGCGGTCGCGAGGTGCCGGTCTATTTGCACTACCCGCTCGAGCCCACCCTCCAAGTCCAAAAATTCGTCAACGCCATGGCCCAACTCCTCAACTAGCTCATTTGGCGCGGGTAGTCTTTTTGGGACGGGGCTTTTTTAGCTACTTTCGCCGCCCTGCCTGCGCACCCTCAAAGTAGTCAAAAAGCCCCGTCCCAAAAAGACTAACAAAACGAGGCCCTGGCCAAACGGCCAGGGCCTCACTAACCTTTATTCCGTTTTAAACAACGGGCTGATTGCGCGCAGGAGGGTGCCCCGGGGCGGCGGGGTATTTCCTCCGCGCGCAGTTTCGCAGCGAAGCGAGAATGTTTGAGCACGGAGGAATTACCCCGACGCCCCGGGGCACCCTCCGTCAGTAACCGTTCCTACTCCAGCTCAAACGCACCCGTGTACAGCTGGTAGTAGTACCCGCGCTTGGCGATCAGCTCGTCGTGGTTGCCGCGCTCGATGATACGGCCGTGGTCCAGACAGATGATCGCGTCGGAGTTGCGCACGGTGGACAGGCGGTGTGCGATGACAAACGTCGTGCGGCCCTCCATGAGCTTATCCATGCCCTCCTGCACGATGGCCTCGGTGCGGGTGTCGATACTCGACGTAGCCTCGTCCAGAATCATCGCCGGCGGATCGGCGACGGCAGCGCGGGCTATCGAGATCAGCTGGCGCTGGCCCTGCGACAGCTGGGCGCCGTTGCCGGTGAGCATGGTGTCATAGCCGTCGGGCAGGCGGGTGATAAAGTCGTCCGCGCCCGCGAGCTTGGCCGCCGCGATGCACTCCTCGTCGGTCGCATCCAGGTTGCCGTAGCGGATGTTATCCATCACGGTGCCGGTGAACAGGTTCACGTCCTGCAGCACGACGCCCAGGCTTCGGCGCAGGTCGGCCTTGCGGATCTTGTTGACGTTGATGCCGTCGTAGCGGATCTTGCCGTCGGCGATGTCGTAGAAGCGGTTGATGAGGTTGGTGATGGTCGTCTTGCCGGCACCGGTGGCGCCGACAAACGCGACCTTCTGGCCCGGCTTGGCAAACACGGACACGCCGTGCAGCACCTCGTGGTCGGGCGTGTAGCCAAAGTCGACGTTGTCCATGACCAGGTCGCCGCGCAGCGGTACGTACTCGATCTCGCCGGTTGCGCGGTGCGGATGTTTCCACGCCCACATGCCGGTGTGGTGGTCCGCCTCCTCGAACTCCCAAGTCTCGGGGTTCACCTGCGCGTTGACGAGTGTCACGTAGCCTTCGTCGGCCTCGGGCTTCTCGTCGATGAGCTCAAAGATGCGGTCGGCGCCGGCGAGGCCCATGACCACGGCGTTGATCTGCTGTGAGATCTGGCCGATCTGTCCGCAGAACTGCTTGGTCATGTTGAGGAACGGCACCACGACGGCGATGGACAGCGCCATGCCCGAGATGCTCAGGTTGGGCACGCCCAGCGCCAGGAAAATGCCGCCCGCCAGTGCGACCAGCACGTAGAGCAGGTTGCCCAGGTTCATAAGGATGGGCATGAGGATGTTGGCGTACATGTTGGCCTTCTGCGAGACCTCGAAGAGCTTTTCGTTGCGCTCGTCAAAATCGGCCTCGGCGGCAGACTCGTGGCAGAACGCCTTGACGACCTTCTGGCCGTTCATGACCTCCTCGATATGGCCCTCGACCACGCCGAGCTCGGTCTGCTGCGCAATGAAGAAGCGCGCGGAGTTGGAGCCGAGCAGCTTGGTCATAAAGGTCATAAAGGCGACGCCGGCGATGATGACCAGGCACATCCACACGCTGTAGTACAGCATGATAAAGAACACCGTGACGATGATGATGATCGTCATGAGCAGGTTGGGCAGCGACTGACTGATCATCTGGCGCAGCGTATCGATGTCGTTGGTGTAATGGCTCATGATATCGCCGCGCTGGTGCGTGTCGAAGTAGCGGATCGGCAGGTCCTGCATGCGGTTGAACATCATCTCGCGCAGCTTCTCGAGCGAGCCCTGCGTGACGATAGCCATGGCGCGGTTCCAGAAGAGTGAGGACAGGACACCGACGCCGTAGATGCAGGCGAGGGTGGTCACGAGCTGCAGAATCTTGGGCTGTGCGGCTTCCCAATCGCCCGACTGCCACGATTCGCTAATAATCTGCAGGGCGCTCTGCAGGAAGGTCGCGCCGATGGAGTTGATGATGGCGCAGAGCACCACGCCGGCGACGACAAGGGGCAAAAGCACGGGATAGAAGCCAAAGAGCGTCTTGATGAGGCGCGACATGGTGCCGCCCTTACGGTTGAGCGCGCGCTCGGCGGTCGTTGCCTTACTCATGTGCCTCGCCTCCTTCCTGGGTCTGAGCTTGCGTTGCGGTCATGTCGGTGTTGTCTGCCGCCGTGTTCGCGTCGCCAGAGACGTCGTCGGCGTCTTGCGTACCTTCGGCAGACATCTTGTTTTGCGAGGTAAAGGTCTCGCGGTAGATTTCGCTCGTCTTAAGCAGCTCGTCATGGTTGCCGATCTGCGCGATTCGGCCGCCCTCCATGACGATGATGCGGTCTGCGTCCTGTACGGAGCTGATGCGCTGGGCGATGATGAGCTTGGTCGTGTTGGGCAGATAGCTTGCCAACCCTGCGCGGATCTTGGCGTCGGTCTTGGTGTCGACGGCGCTGGTGGAGTCGTCCAGGATCAAGATCTTGGGGCGACGCAGCAGGGCGCGTGCAATGCACAGGCGCTGCTTCTGACCGCCCGAAACATTAGAGCCGCCCTGTTCGATCCAGGTGTCGTAGCCCTTGGGGAAGCCGTCGACAAACTCATCGGCGCAGGCCAGATGTGCCGCCTCGCGGACTTCCTCGTCGGTGGCGTTCGGGTCGCCCCAACGCAGATTCTCGGCGATGGTGCCGCTAAACAGCACGTTTTTCTGCAGCACCATGGCGACCTGGTGGCGCAGTGCGTCCAGGTCGTAGTCGCGCACGTCCATGCCGCCCACGCGCACGGTGCCTTCGGTGGCGTCGTACAGGCGGGCGATGAGGTTGACGAGCGTGGACTTGGCCGAGCCGGTGCCGCCGATGATGCCGATGGTCTCGCCGCTCGTAATGTGCAGGTCGATATCGTCGAGCGCCTGGCGTTTCGCATGCGCGGAATACTTAAAGCTCACGTGGTCAAAGTCGATGGAACCGTCGGCAACCTCGAGCACGGGCTCGGCGGGATTGGCGATCGTGGGCTCGGCGGCCAGCACCTCGGCAATGCGGTGTGCCGATTCGTCGGCCATGGTCACCATGACAAAGATCATCGACAGCTGCATCAGGCTCATGAGAATCTGGAAACCATAGGTAAAGGTCGAGGAGAGCTGGCCCACGTCGAACAGCGTGCCCTGGCTCGTGATGATGAGCTTGGAGCCCAGGTAGATGATGACGACAAACGCGCCGTTGACGCAGATGTTCATCATGGGGTTGTTAAAGGCGAGCAGCTTCTCGGCGCGGGTGAAGTCCATCTGGACATCGCGCGCGGCGGCCGCGAACTTCTCCTTCTCAAAGTCTTCGCGTACGTAGCTCTTAACCACGCGCATGCCGGTGACGTTTTCCTCGACGGACTCGTTAAGGGCATCGTACTTGTGGAACACGCGCGAGAAGATGGGGCGCACCTTAAAGATGATAAAGAACAGTCCAAAGCCCAGCAGCGGAATGATGACCAGGTAGACCATGGCGACGCTGCCGCCCATGATAAACGCCATGGTAAAGGCGAAGACCAATACCAGCGGCGCGCGCACGGCGATACGGATGATCATCATAAAGGCCTGCTGAACGTTGTTGATGTCGGTGGTCAGGCGCGTGACGAGCGATGAGCTCGAGAACTCATCGATGTTGGCAAAGCTGAACGTCTGGATCTTGTAGAACAGGTCGTGACGCAGGTTCTTGGCGAAGCCGCAGCTCGCATGGCTGCAGGTGACGCCTGCCGCGGCGCCAAAAGCAAGCGATGTCAGCGCGATGAGCACCAAAAGGCCCGCGGTGGGAAGCATCTCGGCTACGGTGGCGCCGTCTTTGATGGCGTCGATCAGGTTGGCGGTGATAAATGGAATCAGCATCTCGCAGAGCACCTCGCCAAGCACGAGCAGCGGCGTGGCAACGGTGACTTTCATATAGCCGCGGATGCTTCCCATGAGGGTTTTAATCATCCAGTTCCTCCCAGGTTACACGGATTTTCTCGAGCATTTCGGCGAGCTGCTCGCGCTCGTCGTGGGTGAGGGCACTAAAGGCTTGCTCTCTAAAGCGAATGCGGGCCGCCTGGTCGATGCGGGCGTTTTCCCGGCCGGTTTCGGTCAGGCGAATGGTGAGCCGCCGTCGATCCTTGGGGTTACGGCTGCGCTCGATGAGGCCGTTGAGCTCGAGCTTGGACAGGATCTCGGAAAGCGACCCCGGCTTGAGGTCAAAGTGCATGCCGAGTTCCTGCTGCGACATCTCGCCGCCGGGTTGCTTGGCCAGCAGGCAGATGATGGGCACCTTGCCGGACACGCCTCCGCCATGAAAATGCATGTAATGGCCGCAGAAGCCAAGCCCGTTAAGGATGCGCTTGGCAAGTGCATCCGATTGCGATTGCGCCTCGGGCGAATCTGCAGGCTCGATGGGGTCGCCGCCCGGCGTATGGGGGCAGAGGTCGATGCATTCGTCGCACATGGTGTTGCTCCTTTCTTTAGTTAGGTAGAGAAATTGTTTTGTACCTAAGTGATTCTAGAGGTACCTAACTGATTGTCAAGGTACCGAATCGATTTTGTGGCAGTGCTGGGGTGCCGGTGCCAGGGGAATCTTGGACAGTCTTCGCAGCGTAGATTCAGCGGGCCACGGCGTATCCCGGAGTTTTCGATAGGTTCATTAAGGGGGCGAGACCGGCAGCTGCCAGTCTCGCCCCTTGGCTTTCCGAGACTTAGAGCGGCTCGTCGCCGGTTCGGAGGATGGCGAGATATGGCTCATATGAAAACGTGCGGTATCGTTTCCTGCTCGTATCACGTTGGACAAGAATGCCCCAATCGGTAAATTGGGATATAAGGTTGTTTGCGCTCGATCTGCTAATCTGCATTCGTTCAGACACAAAGGCGGTGTCGACGATCGGATTGCCCTCGAGAAGGTCGAGTAGCATAAGGGCGTTCGTCGTAGCCCTTCCCGCCTTTTCGCGAATCAGCCTTTCGGTTTCCGAATGGAGGTCGACAAGCTTCCGCATCGAATCCCGCGCCTCGCGTGCGCTTGCAAGCAAGCAGGTACTGAAAAACGAAACCCATCCCTCAAAATCGCCTCTCTGCCTTACGCGCATAAGCCAATCGTAGTATTCGCTCCTGTGTCGTTTGAGTTCATACGAGGGGTAGATGACCGGCTTGGTGAGCGCCCCATCATGTATGAGCGAAAGGAGGATGAGCAGACGCCCGAGGCGTCCGTTGCCGTCGAGGAACGGGTGCGCGGTTTCAAACTGGTAGTGCACCAAAGCGGCCTTGATGACTGGATCGATGTCGTCACGCTCGTTGATGAAAAGCTCGAGGTCGCCAAGTGCCTCCTTCATATCCTCCGTGTTGGGAGGGACATACGGGGCCTCATTGAGCGTGCAGCCGTTTGGTCCGACCCAGTTCTGAGTCGTCCTGAACTGGCCCGGCGTCTTGTCGGAGCCTCTGCCATTTCCAAGCAATGTGGCATGGACGGATTTGAGCAGCCTCATACAGAGTGGCAGTTCCTCCATGAGCGTGGTCGCCTGCTGCACCGCTCGAGTGTAGTTGACGACGGCGGTTAGGTCCCGGCTCGCATTGGATTCGTTTGACGGGTCAAGAACATCATCGAACGTACATTGCGTACCCTCGATTTGAGAGGACAAGAGCGCTTCCTTGCGAACGTACATAGAAAGGTACATGTCGATGTTCGGAACAAAGCGAGACATGCCCTCAACCTCGCCGAGTATGGCGCGGCAATCGGAGACAAGCCGCATGGAATCAGCGGATAAATTGATTGGAAAGAATGAATCCATATTGGCGGGTCTAAACGAATCATAGGCGAGGGCTCCTGAAAGGTTGTGCCTGACGTTTCCCTGTCGTCCGGGTGTGATGGGTGCGAGCATCGTTAGTGTCCTAAGAACAAATTTGAGCCAAAACTTGTTCTTAGAATTTTATAGCGCCTTCTAAGGCCAAGTTTCTGCAATAAGAAGCGTCAGAAAAACTCTAAGAACAAAATTACGCCCAAACTTGGTCTTACATCCGAAGGCAAGACTTAGATTGCACTGCGCTACACTTAGTCGCATTATGGCGACATCGCGCCGCGCCCGACCCAAGGGGGACACTCATGAAGAACACTCAGCTGCTGCTGATCAACGATATGTGCGGCTACGGCAAGGTCGCGCTCTCGGCCATGCTGCCGGTACTGTCGCACATGGGCTATCGCATCCACAACCTGCCGACGGCGCTCGTTTCCGATACGCTCAACTATCCCAAGTTCTACATTCACGACACCACGGAGTACGTGCGCCAGAGCCTCGCTATCTGGGAGGAGCTCGGCTTTGAATTTGATGCTATCTCGACCGGCTTTATCGTGACCGAGGAGGAGACGCGCATCATCTCGGACTTTTGCCACCGCCGCGCTCAAAAGGGCACCAGGGTGTTCGTCGATCCCATCATGGGCGATAACGGCAAGCTCTATGCCGGCGTGCCCGAGTCGACCATCGGACTCATGCGCAGCTTGGTCGAGTGCGCCGACTACGCGGTGCCCAACTATACCGAGGCGTGCCTGCTCACCGATACGCCTATCGCCGAAGAGATTACGGCCGATGAGGCCCGCACGCTCGTGGACGCCATGCTCGCGTTGGGCACCAAGTCGGTTGTCATTACGAGTGCGAAGGTCGATGGGGCGAGTGCCGTCATCGGCTACGACCATGTGGCGGGGGAATACTTTGAGATTCCGTTTGAGCTGATCCCGGTGTACTTCCCGGGTACGGGCGATACGTTCTCGGCCGTGCTCATGGGCCGCGTGATGAACGGTTGGAGCCTCCAGCGTGCCACGGCCGATGCCATGCGTGTGGTGGCCGAGCTTATCGAGCGCAATGCCGACCAAGAGGACAAGTCGGCTGGCCTTCCCATCGAGGCCTGCCTGGATGTGATTGACCATGAGTAACGCTGACGAGGGCGGCGCCAAGCCTGCAGGCGAGAGCAAGCCGCTCGGCGCGCCGCGTGGCAAGCGTCCGCGTATCCGCATTAGCTGCGTGGACCAGTTGGGAACGTGCCGCTGCCATCATGGTCACAAGCCAGGCGATGTCTTTGACTTTGACCGAGACCGCGGCAAGATGTGCGCTATGGCCTGCCATGTGGGCTTTCCTTACATTGACATCTTGCGTTACGGCGGAACCGTGCCCGGCAACGAGCCCGGCACGGCAAAGTTCTGCTGCCCCGAGGTCGATACATTGAACGTCTGGCTCGCCGAGATCGTCGACGAGTAGTCGAGCGAGGATTTTCTCCCGCCGAGATAATGAGCGTGGATTTTTCCCGTTTTGGACGCAATTTCGCGCTCAAAGTGGGAGAAAATCCACGCTCGATTTGTATATGGGAATCCCGATCTCGTTTATGCCCGTGCTTAGGCGTTATCGTCGTTGTCCTGCGTGCGAGTAAGGTCAAATTTCTGCATTTCATCCGATTTGTGGCTCTAAAAACTCTGCATTTCATCGATTACAGCTGCTCGAGCATAGCGGTGCAACCGGCGAGCACGTCGCGGTAGGTGGCATCGAAGTTGCCGGTGTACCAGGGATCGGCCACGTCGCCGGGGCGCTCGGTCCAATCGAGCAAGCGCGTAATCTTGCCGTCGGGGTCGTCGTCAAAGATGCGACGCAGACCGCGCGCGTTCTCAGCATCCATATAGACAATGCGATCCCAGTTGCCATACTCCGCGCGCCGCACCTGACGTGCGCGATGTGCGACGACGGGAATCCTGACTTCGCGCAGCTTGGCGACCGTGCCATGATGCGGCGGGTTGCCGATCTCTTCGGTTGAGGTTGCTGCAGAATCGATGACAAACTCGCCCGCGCGTCCAGCGCGGCGCGCTAGCTCGGTAAACACGGACTCAGCCATCGTCGAGCGACAGATATTTCCACAGCAGATAAAAAGAATGCGTTGCATGAGCGGTTTCCTTTCTGGGCGGTCGCGCGGGGCTTACAGGCTGCCCTTGAGACAGTTTGCTCCGATAAAACCCGCTGCGTACAAGGGGAGGTGGCGCAGCTCGCGCCCGTCATCAGTTTCGCTGCGGGCAAAATTGTTCTCGGACAAAATGTAGGCATATGGCGACCGGGCTTTGTCCATAAACGACCCGAGGGTTCTTGCGCGCACGTTGCGTGCGGACTTTACCTCGACGGGCACAATTTCCATACGGTCGGTCTGAAGTAGAAAATCGAGCTCACCGCTCGTCTTCCAAGACGACGGCGGCACCCAATAGTACGTCCGCAAACCATTGCTCGAAAATGCCTGCATGACCGAGTTTTCGGCCAGGGCACCTCGAAAGTCGGAAGACAGTGCTATGGCGGAATCCTCTTTGAGGTCGAGCCAGAGCCGCGGGTTGATACCGAGTTTGTAGAACATGAGGCCCGTATCGAGAAGATAGACCTTAAAGAAACTTCCGTCTTCGTCGTCGAAGGGAACGAGGGGAGGTTCGATGCCTTCGGTCAGGTTGTTGACCGATATGATGGCGGCGCCTTCGAGCCAGTCGAGCGGCTCGATAAGCTTGGCGCGACGGCCTCCGCGTTCGACCTCGGAGTACTTGAATTTCTTTGTGGACGATCTCAGCAACTGGGACGGAATGGAGCGCCATACCTTGCGCGCCGCCACGCCACTGATCCCGTTTTCGGGGTCGGTCATATCGGCGGTGTAGGTCTCGTCGATTTCGCGCTGCTCGACGCGCGCGTCTTCGATGGATAACGTCTTGCGATATGCGTTGACGGCGGCGGGCATGCCGCCCACGACCTGGTATCGATGAAACAGGCTGAGCGCGGCTTGGTGCGCGGCGTAAGCATCGAGCGTGCCGGCGTGGGTACGAACAGCATCGGCCATCTGCTCCTCATCGAGCGCCCAGAGAAACTCCTCGAACGACATGGGATGCATGGTCTCTTGACGAACGCCGCTGGGAAAAGGCAACTTGCGCTTGCGCGTGGCGACACCGAGTTGGCTGCCGGTCGCGCATATGCGCCAGCCCGAACCCGAGAAAAAGCGAAGCGAGTTGAGCGCCCGTTCGCAGAGCTGCACCTCGTCAAACAGGATGAAGGCGGTTTCCTTGCGAATGGGGGTGCGTTTATAGTCTGAAATTCGCGCCACGATGGTGTCAACGTCGTCGGTGGGACAGTCGAACAGCGGAGCAATCAGTTCAAGATCGGTCTGAAAGTCGAGTTTGACAAACGCATCGCCGGCGATTCGCCTGCCGATTTCCTCGGCAGCGTACGTTTTGCCTACGCGTCGCGCACCACGGATGAGGAGGGGGCGTGAGGCGTCCTTTGTCGCCCATGATTCGATAACGGATTCGATTGATCTGCGCATGGGGCCACCTTTCCGATTTCGTGTACTTCAGATACATAGTTTAGTACGATTTCGTGTACTTAAAATACACGAAATCGTAGAAAAGCGTGTATCTGAAATACACGAAATTGCACTGCCGGAGCTTGCAGGCGGATAAACACTACTAGTATGGGACGGTTTTCACTGGTTGCTCGCCACCTTGGGCTGTGTTCGTCCCTATGCCTGCATCCGGGGCTGTGCTGATTGACGACGGCGCTCCCAGCGGGCGAGCTTGATCGTCACTAGCGCAAGCGCCCAGGCTACGAGCGAGAACGCAGCGCCCACGGCACCCACGTACGCAATGCCAATTCCGTTTACCACGGCGCCGCCCACTGCGGTGCCAAACGAGATACCGACGTTAAACGCCATGGGCTCAACCGAACTTGCGAGCACCATCGACTTGGGATGGCGGCTGCGTGCCACGTCCATAAAGTGCGTGATGCACGACACCGAGAACAGGTACATGAGCAACGCCAAGCTAAAGACAAAGACAAGTGCGAGCGGCATGGCAGCGCCCGCGACAAACAGCCCAAACAATGCCGCCGCCTGCAGCGCGAACGTAACCAGCAGTGCCTTCATGCCAAAACGCGCGTCGATCCATCCGCCCAGGATGTTCGAGATCAGGCAGAACACGCCGTAGGCCATAAGCGTGGTACTGGCTTCGACCGTGCCCATGCCCAGCACCTGCTCAAGATAAGGCGTCACGTAGCCGTAGAAAACGTAGACCGACCCCACGCCAAACAAAAAGATGAGCATGCCGGTGATAATGCTCGGCTCGCGCAGCAGACCCGCCTGCTCGCGAAAGGTGGCAGGCTCGTCGGTTTGCCCAGCGCGCGGCATAAACGCCACGAGCGCTCCGCAGATCAGAACGGCAAAGGTCAGCGTGCCGTACATGGCCACGTGCCAGTCGAGCGTGTCGGCCACGAACTTGCCAATCGAAGTGACAAAGACCATTGCCACGGAAAACGCACCATATACCACCGAGATGGCAAGCGAAGTTTGCTGCGGGGACAGCAGCTCGGGGATGTACGTCACGCCCACGGCGAGCAGTGCGCCCGAGACAGAGCCCAGGACAATGCGCGAGATAAACAGTACCTGGAAGTTGGGCGCCAACGCCATGACCAGGTTGCCGAGCACAAAGACAATGCTGTAGCACACGAGCAGCTGGTAGCGGCGGAACCGCCCCGTGCTGAGCGCGAGCACCGGCGTGGCGATAGCGTAGACCAGCGCGAACACGCTGATGAGCTGACCCGCGGTGGCAAGCGATATGCCGAGTTCCGTTGCCAAGTCGCTTTCGATACCGATGACCACGAACTCGGAGCAGCCGAGCGAGAATCCCAACAGCACGAGCAGCGCCAGGCAGAGCTTGGTGCGCGCGGGGGAGAGCGCGGCGGCGGTTGACTTACTTTTAGGCGTGGTTGCGGCGGTCAAGGTTGTCACTCCAATGTCGCATGAATAAGCGGGATTCAATCCCTGCAACTCTAACAGAATGTGTCAGGTGCCTGCCCCCTTTGTCACATGGTGAGCTTGCCTGTATAGTCGCAATACAGGCGAAGATGGTCTCAGGTACATCGCGGGTGACAGGAGATCCCATGGGTATGCACACGACAAAGGTTGCAGTGGGCGAGGGCAAGTTTACGCTCGAGGCCCAGCTGACGGTGACGCCGCGAGGTATGGCGGTCTACGCCTGCTCGCCGGAGTTTGCGCACCTGGGCGCCACGGCGCAGGCCATTCCGCGCCCCGAGCCCGGCCGCACGGCGACGGTGAGCATTCTCGCAGTGCCTTGCCATCGAGACGAGATCCCGGCGCACGATATCGCGGCGGCGCTGGCCACGCGCTTTGGCGTACCGGTAGTTGCAAGTACGGGCTTTCATGTCGAGCACGCGAGCGCGGACGACCTGCAGCGCGTGCTCGATACCACCAAGGAGCTTATCGCCGCGCTCGAGGCTGCGGCAGCCTGCATCCTGCGTGCCGGCTGGGATGAGGGAGGCGCGGGCGCCGAGGTCGTGGCGGTTGATGCCGCGACCGGCGAGGCGCTTGGCCCCGTCGATCGCATCGAAGCCCATACGGGGGAGGGCATCCTGCACCAGGCATTTCTGACGCTTCTGGTCGAGGGCCAGGGCGAAGACGCGCGCCTGCTGCTCTGTCGCCGCAGTCCGCTTAAGCGCCTGTGGGGCGGGGTGCTGGCCGATAGTTGCGCCGGACATCCGCTCCCCGGGGAAGACGTCGCGGACGCCACAGCGCGCCGCATCGGTGAGGAGCTCGGCATCAAGCGTGAACCCGACCAGCTCAAGCACCTCGGTCACGTGGTGTACCGCGAGGATCACGGCGACGGCCGCTGCGAGTGCGAATGGTGCGAGGTCTACCTTGCCCACGTTGAGCCGGGTGAGCTGCATATCAACCAAGGGGAGATCTCGGAGGTACGTCGCGTGGCCCCGTCCGAGCTCAAAGGCTACCTGCAGGGTCACCCCGAGCAGCTGGCCCCCTGGCTCCGCGAGGCCCTCAGCGACCCATCCATCCGTACGGATCTCGCTATGTGAAACAAAAGACAGTCCCTTTGCCACATCCAAATCGTCACAACATTCGATGAAAATCTCGAAATCGAGGAAAACCGTCGAATGTTGTGACGGTTTTTGCCCAGAGGATCGCTTCTCATCCAAAAAATCCGCTTGACTGTATTGCCGCAACACAGCGCAACGTAAGGGGTGTCCGATAACGGGTGCCCCTTTTTAAGCGGCCAGCGTGGCCGCGAGTCCGGAGCGCCCCCAACAAGAAAGGTGGGGAGATGGAAGCGGAAAAGAAGGCGTTTAAGATCACCAAGCGCGAAATTGGCTTTGTGCTGGGTATCGTTGTCTTTTTGCTGGTGAAGTTTCTTCCTTTGGCGGAGCTGAGCTCGACGGTCGAGCTCACGGTCGGCGCTCAGACCTGTCTGGCACTGACGCTCGCCACGGTGGTGTTCTGGGCGTGTGGCGTGGCACAGCCGGGCTTTGTGGGCCTGCTCTATTGCGCGCTGCTCGTTCTATTCAAGGTGTGCGTGGACGACACGGGCGCCGCGAGCATCTCGGCGACGGTCGCCTCCACGTTTAGCTCGTGGACTAAGGCCACTATGTGGCTCGTTATCGGCGCCTACCTCATCGCCAGCGCGGTCAAGGAGTCGGGCCTGGGCGAGCGCATCGCCTATGCGTTCATGCTCAAGTTCGTGCGCGACGCCAAGTCGCTCATCATCTCGATCTTCGCGCTCACCTTTGTGCTGTCGCTGCTGATCCCGCATCCGTTCCCCCGCGCCTTCCTCATCCTCGCCGTCGTCTCGGTCATCGCCGAGTCCGCCGGCTACGGTGACGACGACAAGGGTAAGCTCGGCTTCCTCGTGTTTGCCGCTGCTGCCCCGGGCTCCATGTTCTTCCTGACGGGCGACTCCACACTCAACCCGCTCGTCGCGCAGTACAGCGCCGAGGCCGGCGGCATGAGCCCGTCCTTCGTCGACTGGTTCCTGTACATGAGCGTGCCTATGCTGGTCGCGCTACTGTGCACCCTGTTCCTGGGCCTCTTCCTCTTTAAGCCCAGCAAGGAGCTCGTTTACGATCGCGAGCAGATCGTGGCCAAGCAGGCCGCGCTCGGCAAGCTCTCCGTCAAGGAGATCCGCACCATCGTGTGGCTTGTCATCGCCATCGCGCTGTGGCTCACCGTCTCGGGCGACTATATCGGCTGGGTCACCCTGGCCATTGGCGTCGCACTCGCCATGCCCATCATCGGCGAGGTCCTCACGCCCGCCAGCTGGAACGCCGTCGACATCAAGTCCCTCATGTTCCTGACGGCCGCCATGGCCGTGGGCTCCGTGGGCGGTGCCACCGGCATGAACGCCTGGATCGCCGATGTCGTGCTTCCCAGCTCCGTACCCGAGAACATCTTCCTGTTCGCCCTGCTCGTTGCCGCGCTCTCCATGGTCATCCACATGTTCATGGGCTCGGTCATGGCTGTGCTCGGCGTGTGCGTGCCGGCGTTCATCAGCTTCGCGGCCGGCTCCAGCGTAAGCCCGCTCGCCGTGGCGCTCATCGTCTTCACGTCCATCAACATCCACTACATCCTGCCGTTCCACAACCTGCCGATCCTTATCGGCGAGGGCAAGGACGCCGGCGGCTACACCTCCAAAGAGGCCATGCGCATGGGCATTCCCCTCACTGTGGTCGTCTTTATCGTCGTGCTGGTCGAGGCCGCCTGGTTCCACCTCTTTGGCCTGATGTAAGCGGTCGAGCGCTTGGGCTGTAAGCAGCCGAGTGCTCGAACTGCGAGTGGCCGAGCGTCCCATCTATGAGCGCCGCGGCCCCACTACGTTGCCCAGCCCGGCGGCATCCTCGCCGCCGGGCACTCTCCCGAAAGGAGCATGCTATGTCCACTACCGATGCTTCCCAGATCCACGACCTGCGCTCCGCACTCGACTTTTTGCGCGAGATGCCGGGCCAGCTGCTCGAGACCGACACCCAGGTCGATCCCGATGCCGAGGTCTCGGGCGTCTATCGCCACGTCGGTGCCGGCGGCACCGTTATGCGTCCGACCAAAGAGGGTCCGGCGATGGTCTTCAACAACGTCAAGGGTTTTGACGATGCCAAGGTCTGCATCGGCATGCTTGCCAGCCGCAAGCGCGTTGCCGCCCTGCTCGATCTGGACGAGGAGCACCTGGGCCTCGAGATCGGCAAGCGCTTCGAGAACCTGATCGCGCCTGAGCAGATCGCCGAGGGTGCGCACGTCGACTGCCAGGAGGTCGTGTACAAGGCGAACGAGGGCTTTGACCTGCGCAAGATCGTCCCCGCTCCTACCAACACGCCCGTCGACGGCGGCCCCTACATCACCATGGGCCTCGCCTACGGCACGAGCCCCGACGGCTCCCAGTCCGACGTGACCATCCACCGCTTTTCCTGCGTCGACAAGGACAAGCTCGCCATGTGGATCACCCCGGGCAGCCGTCACCTTGGCGCGTTCTTTGACGAGTACTGCCAGCGCGGCGAGGACATGCCCATCTCCATATCCATCGGCCTGGACCCCGCCGTGTACATGTGCTGCGGCTTCGAGGCTCCCACCACGCCGCTCGGCTTCAACGAGCTGCAGATTGCCGGCGCCCTGCGTGGCCACGCCGTCGAGCTTGCCGACTGCGTCACCGTTCCGCAGAAGTGCATTGCCAATGCCGAGTACGTGCTCGAGGGCTACCTCATGCACGACGAGACCATCAACGAGGACGTCAACGGCCACGGCTACGCCATGCCCGAGTTCCCCGGCTACACCGGCGGCGCCAAGGTCTGCCCGGTGATCAAGATCACCGCCGTCACCACGCGCGTCAATCCCATCATGGAGAGCTGCATCGGCCCTTCGCACGAGCACGTTTCCATGGCCGGCATCCCCACCGAGGCCTCCATCTACAAGATGGTCGAGACCGCCATCCCGGGCCGCCTGCTCAACGTCCACGCTGCCCCCTGCGGCGGCGGCAAGTTCGTTGCCATCATGCAGTTTAAGAAGTCGAGCAAAAATGACGAGGGCCGTCAGCGCAACGCCGCCATGCTCGCCTTCTCGGCATTCTCCGAGCTCAAGCACGTCATCCTTGTTGACGAAGATGTCGACATCTTCGACATGAGCGACGTGATGTGGGCCATGACCACACGCTTCCAGGCCGACGTGGACCTCATCACCATCCCCGGCTGCCACTGCCACGTGCTCGACCCGTCCAACGACCCCGCGTTCGACCCCACGATTCGCGAGCACGGCATCGCCTGCAAGGCCATCTTCGACTGCACGGTCCCGTTCGACCTCAAGAAGAACTTCATTCGCTCGCAGTTCATGGAGATCGACACAGACAAGTGGGCCAAGGAGATTGCTTTCTAGTAAGTAGCCCTACCAAGTAGTTAAGGAGCCGTCATGCCTGAGTCTTCTGTCCGTCCCCGTCGCATTGTCGTTGGCGTGTCTGGCGCCAGCGGTGCCGCGCTGGGTCTTGAGTGCCTCAAATGCCTGCGCCAGGCAGGTGCCGAGTCGGCGCTTGTCGTCACGCGCGGGGGAGAGATCACCATCGAGCAGGAGCTCGGCATGACGCTCGACGAGTTTGCCACGCATGCCGATGTGGTCTACGACAACAAGAACATCGGCGCTGCCATCGCAAGCGGCACCTATCCGGTCGATGGCATGATCGTGGCACCCTGCTCCATGAAGACGCTCGCCGGCATCGCGAGCGGCTACAGCGAAAACCTGTTGCTGCGTGCGGCCGACGTGCAGATGAAAGAGCAGCGCCGCCTGGTGCTCATGGTGCGCGAGACGCCCTTCAGCGCCATTCATGTCGACAACATGGCGCGCCTGGCGCGCGTACCGGGCGTCATGCTCATGCCGCCCATGCTCACGTTTTACAACGGCCCCGCCACGCTCGATGACGCGGTGCATCACATCGCCGCCAAGGCGCTCGAGGCCGTCGGCGTGTCATGTGCAAACTATAAGCGCTGGTCATAGGCGTCTTTAGGGTAGGATACGAGTAGTGTTTGAGCCCGCTGCCCCTGTGGGCGGCGGGCTTTGTGCGCAAAAGGGATGTGTCGGGAGGACCTATGCAGACGGGCATGTATGCGATTAGCGAGATGGCGAGCTTGTTTAACGTTTCGCGCCAAACGCTCATCTACTACGACAAGATCGGTCTGTTTAAACCCGCCGTGGTGAACGAAAAGGGCTACCGTTTCTATTCGCCCACGCAGATCCCGCTCATGCGTCTGATCTGCATGCTGCGCGACCTGGGGCTCGAACTCGACGAGATTGACCGCCTGACCTCGACGTTCGACATTGGCGAGATGACCGATCACCTGCGCTCGCGGGTGCAGGCGCTCGATGAGCAGATTGCCGGGCTCAAAGCCGAGCGCGCGAGCGTACAGGAGCGTCTAAGCTTTTACGACGAGGCGGTTTACTGGCGCGAGCGCGAGGGCAAGCCGGAGCTCAAGCAATTCGAGCGTCGCTACGTGGTCTTTGAGGAGTTTCCGGGCGATATCGAGCGCGGCCGCTCGATGCTGCACCCTACGCTCATGCGGGCAATCCTGCGCATGCGTACGTTGACGGGCACGCGCCCCATGCGCGGTTGGGGCGCCATGCTGCGTCGCGAGGCGCTGCATTCCGACGACCCTATCGCCGGCGCGGGCTCCTTTGCCGTGCTGCCGCGCGGTGTCGAGGAACTGCTGCCGAGCGATCCCGCCGAGCTGGCAGAGATCGGCATCGAGGTGCTGCCCGAGGGCACATACCTGTGCATGAGCCGCTGGGGTATGCCGTACGAGCCCGAGGGCATCCGCGCCATCGTTGCCTGCATGGACGAGCACGCGCTCCAGCCCGTTGGCAACGCTTTCGACTTTTGCTACCTCGATACCACGAGCTACGACGAGTCCCACCAAGAGGACTTTTGCTGCATCCAAATCCCCGTTACCCTCCAGATGTGACAAAGGGACAGTCCCTTTGTCACATTCGCGGCATGGCTGCCGCCCAAACCGTCACAACATTCGATGAAAATCTCGAAAACGAGGAAAAGCGTCGAATGTTGTGACGCTTTTCCTGTCTGTGCCGGCGAGCTCCCGTGTCATCTGGGGGTATAAGGCTAGCAAGTGTTTATTTGCGAGGCCAAGGGGGCGCCCCGTATGGATATCGATAACTTTGAATGGTGGTATAGCGAGGGCGAGGCTCCGGACGAGGAGTGGGACGAGCCCGCGCCGTGTGACGTGTCGAGCGACGAGGGCGGGACCGGCAGCGATGCCGCTGTCGAGCCTGAAGCTGCCTCCGATGCCGCCGAGCCCCTGACCTTTGAGCAGGCTTGGGCCCAAGCCGAGGCCGATGAAGCTAAGGCCGATGCCACGGCCACACTCGGTGAGCCGGCGGACATGTCCATCTCGCCGGCCAAGATCCCGCAGCCGCGCCATAACATCGACCCCGGCAGTACGGCATCCTTCAGCATTCTCGACGTGCCCTCGCAGGGTGCCCAAGCACCCGCGCCCACACGTCGCCCCGACCTGGCTCGCGAGGAGGACGCGGGCCGTCGCTCTCCGCTCGGCCCCATCCTCATCGCCTTCATGGCCGGCGTTATCGCATGCTCGGTAATTGGAAACGTCTGGAGCCATGTTGAACAACAACGAAAAGACGCCGCCAAGGTCGAGATGTCCGTCGAACAATCGCTCAGCCGCACGCGCTCGGTGCATGTATCGGTCGAGGTCAAGGACGGCGCGACGTGGGACACCGCGCGCGGCGACAGCCAGATGCTCGTCCATATCGTGGGTCGCACGCTCAAGGGGCAAGCGATCGACGAGTACCAATACGTCAATTCCGAAGGTGACGGCATCGAGCTCAAGCCCGGCGACTACGAGCTCACGGTCGATGAGCCGCCCGTCGCCACCGACGGCACGCGTTACCGTGCCTCAAAGCGCATGGTTCCGGTGAGTTTTAATTCACAGGCGCCCGATACGGTCGATAGCACGCCGCAGGGCGGGTTTGACCTTTACGCTATTGCTCAATAACTGCACCTGTCGCTCAACCCCGCCGCCAAGAGTGGGACAATAGCCCTCGACACCGTTGTTTACTATTGGAGGAAGTAGCATGTCCACCGTCACTACCATCAAGCGCGGCGGCCTCACCGCGGCCATCGATTCCATGGGCGCCCAGCTCACGAGCCTTGCCCTCAACGGCAACGAGTATCTGTGGCAGGGCGACCCGGCCTTTTGGGGCAAGCATGCGCCTATCCTGTTCCCCATCGTGGGATCGCTGCGTAACAACACGGCGACGTCTGCGGCCGGCACCTGCGAGATGCCGCGCCACGGCGTCGCGCGTATCGTGGAGCACAAGCTGGCCGAGGTCTCCGAGGACGGCTCGTCCGTCACCTACGAGATCACCGACACGCCCGAGTCGCTCCAGGCGTTCCCCTTCCACTTTAAGCTCAACATGACCTATGCCCTGACCGGCGACGCCACGCTCACACAGACCTTTGCCGTCACCAATACCGGCGACGTGGACCTGCCGTTCTCGGTGGGCGGCCACCCCGCGTTTAACGTGCCCGCCCCCGGTGCCGAGGACGAGGCATTCGAGGATTACGAGCTGGCGTTTACCGAGGCCTGGACGAACGAGGCCCCCATCATCACGCCCGATGGCCTTATGACGTTCGAGGGCAGCTACAAGGCCCCCGACAACTCGGACGTGCTGCCCATCACGCACCGCAGCTTCGATAACGACGCCATCATGTTCACCGATACCCCGGACTCCACGCTCACGCTGCGCGGTCGCAAGTCGGGCCACGGCGTCAAGATCGACTTTGAGGGCTTTAAGTACATCGGCGTGTGGTCTGCCGCCAACGACGCTCCGTTTGTGGCGCTCGAGCCCTGGACCGGTCATACCACCATGGACACCGAGGACGACGTTTTTGAGCACAAGGTCAACACGATCACGCTGGCGCCGGGCGAGACGGACGTCCGCAGCTTTAGCGTCACCCTGCTCTAGAGGTTCCGCCGTTCTAACGAACGACGGACCGGTCGACGCTGCGCCCTTAGGTTTCGCCGTTCTGACGAACGGCGGGCCGGTCGACGCTGCGAGCCACCCAGAGCGACAATTTGCCATTCAAAAGGCAAGGCATGACCAGAAGGTCTATGCCTTGCCTTTTTCATGCCAACTTGTTCGCTCTGGACGTCGCTCGCTGGCATCGCCAAAACATCGACGTTCCCAATGACTACCGTGTGTCTATTAATTTTTCGAGCTTGTGCTGCGCTGCTGGTCGCTGGCGTATATCCTGTTAAGTCGTCAGCATACGATTCAACAGGGAAGGCAGATTATGCATTCTCCCCATCAACGCGACGCGCATCCACAGCCGGTGTGCAGTCGTCGCATCTTCTTGGGTAGCGCTCTCGCTGCGAGCGCTTCTGTCGTCGCCGGCGCACTTGCCGGTTGCCAGCGCCCCTCCACGCTGGAAGTAGTTCAGCCCACGACAGGCGGCGGTCGCGACGACCTGTCCGATTCCGTTATCGGCAAGGATAAGATCCGCATTGGCATGGAGGCGGCCTACGCCCCGTACAACTGGCAGGTTTCCGAGGCCAGCGAGTTCACGATCCCCATCGATAACGTGCAGGGCGCTTATGCCGACGGCTACGACGTGCAGATCGCCAAGATCGTCTGCAAGGCCCTTGGCGGTGAGCCCGTTGCCGTCAAGCAGAGCTTCTCGGGCCTCATCGATTCACTTAACAATGGCCAGATCGACCTCATCATTGCCGGCATGAGCGCCACGCCCGAGCGCGAGGAGTCCGTCGGCTTTTCCGATCCGTACTTTATCGGCTACTTTGGCCTATTCGTAAAAGAGGGCTCGCCCTACCAAAACGCGACCAAGCTCAGCGACTTTAGCGGCGCCACGGTGCTCGGCCAAAAGGACACGATGCTCGACACCGTCATTGACGAGATCCCGGGCGTCGTCCACAAAAATCCGGTCGATTCGGTACCCACGGTGTTCTCGAACCTGCTGCAGGGCACTTGTGACGCTGTGACCTACAACACCGAAAACGAGAAGGGCTATATGGCCCAAAACCCGGGCATCGTGCCCATTCGCTTTGCGGAGGGCGAGGGCTTTAAGCAGGAGGTTACGGCAAACGTCGGCTGCCGCAAGGGCTCGGACAAGCTGCTCAAACTTATCGATAAGACGCTCAAGGGCATCAGCCAGGAGGAGCGCGACCAGATGTGGGACGCGTGCCTCGACCGTCAGCCGGCATAGGGAGGCAGCATGAAAGGCATCAATCGTCTGGCCTCCTTTATCAAGGCCGACCACCGTTATGTGTACCTGGGCACGAGCGTTATCGCGGCGCTCGGCTTGGCATTTAGCCAGCGCAACCCCACGCCGCTGAGCTTTTTGGCGCCCACCGGCATCTTCCAAGATTGCCTTTGGGCGATTCTTTGGGCCTGGATCGTCGTGTCGGCGGCAGCGCTCGTCACCAAGGTTATGCACTGGAGCGACTATCGCGAAAAGTCACCGTTTGCATCCGAGCGTTTCCGTCGCGGCGCGCGCCTGGGCAGCTATGTCGTGGTCGTCATCGCGGCGATCTTCTTTGTCGACCGCTGCGTCATGTCGTTTATCGACCTGGTGCAGGTGAGTATTGTCTCGGACTCCAACCCCAGCGACTTTTTGTCGAGCCTGGTCTACATGACCTACAAGAGCGGGGACTTCTTTATCCGCGGCATCGAGATCACCATCGCACTTGCGACCTTCGGTACCGTCATCGCTTTTTTCCTTGCGCTGCTCTTTGTGTTTTTGCGCATTCAGACCTTCGATCGCGTGGACAACGACTTGGTGCGCTTCTTTAAGAGCATTGGCCGAGGCTTTGCGACCATCTACTCCACCATCGTGCGTGGCACGCCCATGATGGTCCAGGGCCTACTCATCTATTACGCGGGCTTCACCGTTTTGCGCGGCATGGGCTTCGAGACCGCCCAGGCCAACCAGATCTGGAGTACCTTCACTGCTGGCCTCGTCACCATCTCGCTCAACTCTACCGCCTACATGATGGAGGTCCTGCGCGGCGGCATCGAGTCCATCGATCCCGGCCAGGCCGAGGCTGCGCGCTCGCTGGGCCTGTCGCAGTGGCAGGCTATGCGCAAGGTCGTGTTCCCTCAGGGTATTAAAAACGCGATCCCGGCGCTCACCAACGAGCTCATCATCAACATCAAGGATTCGTCGGTGCTCTCGGTCATCGGCGTGTTCGACCTCATGTACGCCACCACCACCGTCGCCGGCGTGTACTACCGCCAGATGGAGGTCTACTGCGTGGCGCTTGTGGTCTATCTGATCCTGACGCTCGTGGCGAGCCGCCTGCTCGAGGCCTTTGGCAAAAAGCTCGGTGCCGAGGCTCCGGCCACGCTGCCCAGCTCTAACTAGGCTTAAGACGAGGAGAATCATCATGGCAGATACCGCCACTACCGGCACTGCGGCAGCCGTGCAAAACCAAGAGCCGCTTATCCGCGTCGAGGGCCTGCGCAAGAGCTTTGGCTCGCTCGAGGTACTCAAGGGCATCGACTTGTCCGTCAATCCCGGCGAGGTCGTCACCATCATCGGCGCCTCGGGCTCGGGCAAGTCGACCTTCCTGCGCTGCCTCAACCTGCTCGAGACCCCGGACGCGGGCCACATCTGGTTCCACGGCCAGGACCTCACGGCCGAGCGCTGCAATATCAATAAACTGCGCGAGGACATCGGCATGGTGTTCCAGGGCTTCAACCTGTTCAACAACATGGACGTGCTCGACAACTGCACGCTCGCGCCCGTCACGCTCAAAAAGATGAGCAAGGTCGAGGCCGAGAAGGTCGCGATGGAGCATCTGACCAGCGTGGGACTCGAAAAGTTCGCGCACGCCGCCGTGGGTCGCCTGTCCGGTGGTCAAAAGCAACGCGTGGCCATCGCTCGTGCCCTGTGCATGAATCCGCAGATCATGCTGTTTGACGAGCCGACCTCAGCGCTCGACCCCGAGATCGTGGGCGAGGTGCTCGAGGTCATGCGCAAGCTCGCTGCCGACGGCATGACCATGGTCGTCGTCACGCATGAGATGGCCTTTGCCCGAACCGTGTCCGACCGCGTGGTCTTTATGGACAAGGGCGTGGTACTCGAGGACGCCGCGCCGGCCGAGCTCTTTGGCAATCCCAAACACCAGCGCACCCGCGAGTTCCTCTCGCGTTATCTCGAGGACAAATAACCGATTGCAAACGCTTATGTGGCAGGGCCGCTCCGGTGGGGCGGCCCTCGTCATCACAATCGAAAGGATGTCATGGCCGAGGTTTGGCGCTTCTTTGCGCATGAGGATGATTTTGCCGATATAGACGAGGCCGGCGCGTGCGAGCGCTTGGGCCGCGTGCTGTCGTTTCCGACCATTTCGAGCATGGATGCCGAGGCGGTGGACTGGCAGCCCTTCGACGACCTGCGCGCCTATATGCAGCAGGCCTGGCCGCGCGTGTTTGCGGCGGGCGAGGTCGAGCTTATCGACCACTCGCTGTTGGTGACGCTTGTCGGCTCCGACCCTGCTCTCAAGCCCGTTATGCTCATGGGCCACATGGACGTGGTCCCCGTGGTGCCGGGTACCGAGGCCGACTGGACGCACGCCCCCTTTAGCGGGCACGTGGACGACGCCTACATTTGGGGCCGCGGTGCCATCGACATGAAAGACCAGGTCGCAGGTATTCTCGAGGCGGTTGAGTATGCGCTGGCGCACGGTTGGCAGCACGAGCGCACGCTGCTCCTGGCCTTTGGTCAGGACGAGGAGACGACGCAGTACGGCGCAGGCGCCATCGGCCGCGCGCTCGAGGAGCGCGGCATTGAGCTTGAGTACCTGATCGACGAGGGCGACTACCGCATCGTTCCGGCTGCCGAGTACGGCGCGGGCGAGGGCTGGCTTATGCATGCCGATCTCGCGGAGAAGGGCTACGCCGATATCGTGTTGAGGACGCGTAGCGAGGGCGGACATTCTTCCAACCCCTACGGCGGCACGTCGCTCGAGGTGCTCGGCCGTGCCATCGCCGCAATCTGCGATATCGAATGGCCGACGCGCGTCACGGACCTGCTTGTCGCACAGCTCGTCGAGCTGGGACTCTGCACGGCCGACGAGATTGCCTCCAACAAGGACGCCATCGTGCGCGAGTGCCTTGCCAGCAAGAAGCTCTATCCGCTCGTGACCACCACCTGTGCACCGACCCAAATCGAGGGCGGTAGCACCGGTGCTAACGTGATGCCGCAGGATATGTGGGCCAGTATCAATTTCCGCATGCTCGAGGGCACGAGTGTGGCCGACGTTGTGGCGCGCTGCCGTGAGGCGGTTGCCGGGGCGGACCTTGCCGGTCGTGTCGAAGTGGAGCTGGGCCCCGGCAGCTCCGAGCCCTCGCCGTCCCCGCGCATCGGTGGTCCCGGCCTCGAGGCGGTTCGCTCCATCGCCGCCCGCTATTTCTGCGATCCAAAGGGGACGGAGGAAAACGGATCATCCGAGCCGTTGGCGATTGTCCCCTCGACCGTGATCGGCGCGACCGACGCTGCCAACTACCAGCACATTTGCTCCGAATGCATTCGTTTTTCGGCGTTTGTGGTCGACGATGACGAGTGCGACCGCGGCGTCCACGGCACCAACGAGCGCATCACCCGCCGCGCCTACCTCCAGGGTGTTCGCTTCCTCATCGCCCTGCTCCATACGCTCTAGAATCCGACAAAGGGACTCTCCCTTTGTCGGATTCCGTGCGGGTTATATGCAGGTTTGCCTGCGCACGCTATCATGTATGGGTTAGACCGCAACTATGTACCCCGTACGCGAAGGGATGCGCATGTATCTGAAGATCGACATGCTCTAGCTGGACTTACCCCCGCAATGGCGCCGTGCGCCCCATCAATTCTGCCGATTTTCACCTTCACGCATATAAAGGAGTCCCGCCATGCGCGACAAGCTCGAAAAGATCATCAAGGCCTATGAGGAGCTCGAGAAGAAGCTTTCCGACCCGGCCGTTGCCTCCGACATCAAGGAGTTCACGCGTCTCAACAAGGAGTACGCGCACCAGTCCGACCTCATCGCCGCCTCGCGCGAGTACATCGGCGCGCTCGATGACATCGAGGCTGCCAAGGAAATGCTCCACGATACTACCGATGCCGATGAGAAGGAGATGCTCCAGATGGACATCTCCGAAAACGAGGCCAAGCTTCCCCAGCTCGAGGAAGACATTAAGTACATGCTCATCCCGAGCGACCCCAACGACGACAAGAACACCATCGTCGAGATTCGCTCCGCCGCCGGTGGCGACGAGGCGGCCATCTTCGCCGGCGACCTGTACAAGATGTATCAGCGCTTTTGCGAGTCGCGTGGCTGGAAGACCACCGTGCTCGATTCCAGCCCCAGCGAGGCCGGCGGCTTTAAGTCCATCGAGTTCAAGGTCGAGGGCGACCGCGTCTACTCCGTCATGAAGTTTGAGTCCGGCGTACACCGTGTCCAGCGCGTTCCCAAGACCGAGTCCCAGGGCCGTATCCAGACCTCCACGGCAACCGTCGCCGTGCTTCCCGAGGCCGAGGAGATCGACGTCCAGATCAACCAGTCTGACCTGCGCATCGACACTTACTGCGCTTCGGGCCCTGGCGGTCAGTGCGTTAACACCACCTACTCCGCCGTGCGCATCACCCACCTGCCCACCAACACCGTGGTGCAGTCGCAGGAGCAGCGCTCCCAGATTCAGAATCGCGAGGTCTGCATGCAGATGCTGCGCGCCCGTCTGTACGAGATGGAGCTCGAGAAGCAGCAGGCAGAGCTCGGTGCCGAGCGCCAGAGCCAGATCGGCCACGGCAACCGTTCCGAGAAGATCCGTACCTACAACCAGCCCCAGGACCGCGTGACCGATCACCGCATCGGTTTCAACTCCACCTACAATGGCGTCCTCCTGGGCGACCAGCTCGGCACCGTCATCGAGGCGCTCGCCGCCGCCGAGCGAGCCGAGAAGCTGGCACAGGCGGTTTAGGTTCCGCCGTTCTACCGAACGGCGGACCAGTCGACGCTGCGCGCCGTCCAGAGCGACAATTTGTCATTCAAAAGGCAGGGCATGACCAGAAGGTCTATGCCTTGCCTTTTTCATGCCAACTTGTTCGCTCTGGACGTCGCTCGCTGACATTGCCAAAACATCGGCGTTTCCTTGGTTGTCAAATGATCCGTAGGGAGTCATTGGTGACATTGCTTTGAGATGTTATTCAATCGGTTCTGATGGCCTTTGAGCTGCTTGCCTGCTAAAAGCAATTAACGATATCTATCCGCTACCGAAAATAATGCTCAAAAAATCGTCCAAGAAGTCGCGGGGCCCTTTTTGGTGCGTCGCGCGTCAAGCGATGTGGCAAGTATTTGGTTAGATATTGGTCAGTTTTGGGTCAACCTTGCCAAAAGCTTGACGAATGCAAATCTAGACGTCGACGAATGAACACTTCAGGTGGGCTCCAAGCAAAAATCTGGGCTGATTCTCGATAATCGCCTTCAATCGTCCCTTGCCAAGCGCTGGCCTCGCGTACAATCTGCTCCGACATTCGCGCGCCGCCCGGCGCTTAAGAGGGGAGGACCCCATGGCAAACGAGATCTGGACCATCAAGCGTTGTCTCGAGTGGACCAAGGAGTACCTGGCCGAGCGCGGCGAGGAGCACCCCCGTCTTTCTGCCGAGTGGCTGCTGTGCGCCGCCACGGGCCTGGCGCGTATCGACTTGTATATGCGCATGGACGAGACGCTTAACGCAGCCCAGCTCGAGACCATGCACGCGGCCGTCGTTCGTCGCGCCAAAGGCGAGCCGCTGCAGTACATCACGGGCAGCACGCAGTTTCGCATGATCGACGTCGCGTGCGCTCCCGGTGTGCTCATTCCGCGCCCCGAAACCGAGATGCTCGTCGAGGAAGTCCTCAATTATCTGGATGCCGAGGTGCTGAGCCCCGAGGCTGCTGCCCGTCAGCGTGTTGAGCTGCCTTGGAACGATGAGGTCGAGGAGGCACGCAAGGCCGAGGCCGCGCTGGCAGACGAACGGGCGACTGCCGAGCGTCGTGCCGCTAACCTGACGGCTGCCGATGAGGCGGCGCTAGGCGGCGACGTACTGGGCAGCCGTGCCTATGCCGAGGAACTGGCCGATCGCGAGGCCGAGGAAGCCGCCGCGCAAGCAGCAGAAGCCGAAGCCGCGGAAGCCGCCGAGCCCGAGCTCGACGAATACGGCATCGCCATCGAGGGTGCCGACCAGGAGACGGTTTCAGCTCAGGATGCCGCTGCGCCTGCCCCAGCCGAGCCCCGCACTGCCCGCGTTCTCGAGGTCGGCTGCGGCACGGGCTGTATCTCGCTCTCGATCGCCTGGGAGCGTCGCGGCCACGTCACCTGCACTGCTACCGATATCGAGCCGCGCGCCATCGACCTTGCTACCAAAAACCGCGATGCGCTTGGCCTCACGTCCGATGAGGTCGCCTTCAGCCTCACGAACCTGGTGAGCTCCATTCCCCGTGAAGAGTGGGGCACCTTTGACGTACTCGTCTCCAACCCGCCCTACATCCCCACCGATGTCATGCGCTCGCTGCCGCACGAGGTCAAGGACTTTGAGCCCGATCTGGCGCTCGAGGGCGGTGCCGATGGCCTGGACATCTTCCGCCGCCTGCTCAACGCGGCGCCCTATATGCTGCGCGCCGGCGGCCTGTTTGCCTGCGAGCTCTACGAGGGTGCCCTCGATGCTGCCGCCGAGCTCTGCCGCCAGGCGGGTCTATCGGATGTGCGCATCGTCCGCGACCTCACCGATCGCCCTCGTATCGTTCGAGCCGTCGTCACCGAGCCCAAGCAACGCCAGTAATATTTATTAACTGGTTAGCAAAAATTATAAAGTAGTTTATAATTAGGACGGCTGAAAGAGGTCGGCCCATGCAACCTCCTACCTTTCGGGAAATCATTGCCCTACTCAAGCACGATGGATTCGTGAAGGTCGCGCAAGTCGGTAGTCATGCTAAGTATGTTTCTGGTGACCGTGTTGTCACCGTGAACGGCTCTGGTGGTGATCGACCAAAGAAGGGCACGTGGGCAAGTATTCGTCGCCAGGCTGGATGGTAGTTGGAGGCAAAATGAGGCAGCGATTTACCCATGACTGCGTTCTCATAAAAGAAGACGACGGTTACTGCGCCAGCTTCCCGCAGATTCCCGGCGCCTTTGCCGATGGCGATACACGCGAAGAAGCTATTGCCCATGCCACTGAGGCGCTGATGGCGTTTTTGGCCGATGACCTCAACAACGGTTTGACTCCGGCGGGGTACGAACGCTCGGCCGAGGTCGTGGCCCTTTCGGTCGAAATCGACCACGAGGACGCTCGGGAAGCGGCGTGCCGAACATTTAAAGACGCAGCGCTGGACCTCAAAGTCTCAGCTCCGCGGATTACCGCGCTGGTCAAAGCAGGAAAGCTCGATGTCGAACTCGTCGACGGCCGTCGGATGATAACGATAGACAGCATCGAGCGCTACGCTGCCCAAGAACGCCGCGCCGGCAGGCCAAAGAAGTTCGTCGCGGTCCAATAACCCCTCACTTTCACCGACTACAATAGCCGCTCACCAAACCAACATGCGCTGTGGGCAAATGGATTGAACGTTTCGTGCGAGAATGCCCCTCAGTAAACTAACTTGCACCAGAGCGTAAGGGGCTGGCATACACATGCAGACGGTCTATCGGGTATTCGAGGGGGCGCGTGAGCCGCATCGGCTCGCCGTCGAGCGTACGGCCGAGGTGCTCGGCTGTGGCGGACTGGCCCTGATCCCGACCGAGACCGTCTATGGCGTCGCCGTGGCGGTCAATGCCTTCTCGGATGCCGTACCCCAAGACACAAACGAATCCCTGTCGTGGCCGAGCGATCCGCAGGCTGCCGTCAACGGCGCCGCGGTGCCCGCGCTCGGTACCGGCTACCGTCGCATCTTTACCCTTAAACAGCGCGCGCTCACCCAAACGGTCGCTTGGCTGGTCGATGATGCCGAGGCTCTCGACCGCTACGGCGTGGATATCCCACAAGAGGCCCGCGTGCTTGCCCAACGATGCTGGCCGGGCGCCCTGACTATCGTGGTCAAGGCGGCCCCCTGCGTGCCGACCTTTATGCGCGCCGCCGACGACACGGTGGCCCTTCGCGCGTCGGCCTCGCCCGTGGTGCAGGCGCTCATCCGCGCCTGCGGCAGTCCGCTTGCCTGCACCAGCGCCAATACGCACGGCGCGCCCGCGCCGGCAAGCTTTGCCGACGTTGAGGATCGCATTCTGGAGGGGGTCGATGCGGCCGTCGACGCGGGCGAGACGCCGTGCCGCGACGCTTCGACCATCGTGACGTTTAAGCATGGCGAGCTCCAGATCCTGCGCCAAGGCGCACTTCCCGCATCGGAGATCGAGCGGGTCCTGTCCGACCCGTTGCATTAGAAAGGTGTTAGCGATGTCGTTGAATCTGGGCAGCCTGGGGATGGAAGATGCCTCGTTTAGCTTTGGCGGTTCCTACATCATGGCGCTCGACTGCGGCACCACCTCGGTGCTCGCGACTATCGTCGACGAATACGGCTGCATCGTTGCCCAGGCACGTCGCAGTGTCAAAACCAGTTTTCCACGTCCCGGTTGGGTGGAGCAGGATCCCATGGAGGTGCTTGCCAGCCAGATCGGCGTGATGATGGAGGTCCAGTTTAAGAGTGGCATCCATTCCGACCGCATCGCAGCCATCGGCATCTCCAACCAGCGCGAGACCACGGTGGTGTGGGACCGCGTGAGTGGCCAGCCCATCTACAACGCTATCGTGTGGCAGTGTCGCCGCACCGCCTCGACTATCGACAAGCTGGTCGAGCAGGGTTGCGAGGAGATGGTGCGAACACGTACCGGCCTTACGCTCGACCCGTATTTCTCGGCCTCCAAGGTCCAGTGGATTCTCGACAACGTCGACGGCGCGCGTGAGAGCGCGGCGGCGGGCGACCTTATGTTTGGCACCATCGATACCTGGCTCATCTATAACCTCACCGGCGGCCAGGTATTCGCCACCGACTATACCAACGCCAGCCGCACGGCGCTCTTCAATATCCACACGCTGGATTGGGACGACGACCTGCTGGGGCTCTTCGACATCCCGCGCTCCATGATGCCCGAGGTTCGCTGGAGCTCCGGTGACTACGGCCGCGTCGCGAGCGACATCATGACCAACATGCCGCCCATCATGGGCGTGGCGGGTGACCAGCAGGCGTCGCTGTTCGGTCACTGCTGCTTCCATCCCGGCCAGACCAAAAACACCTATGGCACGGGCTGCTTTATGCTCATGAACACCGGCAGCGAGATCGTCGAATCCAAGAATGGCCTGGTCTCCACTATCGGTATCGCTGCAGACGGCAAGATTAACTATGCGCTCGAGGGCTCTATTTTTGCCGCCGGCTCGACGATGAACTGGCTGCGCGACAACATGGGCGTAATCTCCAACGTAAGCGAATCGGCGCAGCTTGCCTCTTCGATCAACGATAACGAGGGATGCTACTTTGTTCCCGCTTTCTCGGGCTTGGGCGCACCTTGGTGGGACGCGCATGCCCGCGGCATCGTATGCGGCCTGACCGGCGCTTCGAGCCGAGCGACCATCGTGCGTGCCGCTTGCGAGTCCATGGCCTATCAGAGCTATGACGTGCTGCGTGCCATGGAGCAGGACGTGGGTCTTTCGATCGAGCGCCTGTCCGTCGATGGCGGTGCCTCGCGCAACGAGTTCATCATGCAGTTTCAGTCCGATCTGCTCAATATTCCCGTACTGCAGTGCGAGTCGGTGGAGACCACGGCAATCGGCGCCGCGTATCTGGCGGGCCTTTCGGTTGGGTATTGGGAGGATCTGGAGGAGCTGGAGCAAAACGCCCAGATCGTCAAGACGTTCCACCCCCATATGTCCGCTGAGCGTCGCGAGCGCAATCTCGCCGGCTGGCATGATGCGGTCAAGCGTTCGCTCAGCACTGCGCAGTAGGGCTGCGACGGGCCACTCAATACAACAAACCGCTAAACTTATGCACGGCGCGTGGCAACAGCACTGCGGCGTGCCATGTCAGCAAGGCCATATTGCGGCCGCAACGAAAGGGGCATTCAACCCATGACCGTTACCTACGATACGTCCCGTGTGACGCTTGTCGACCATCCGCTCGTCCAGCATAAGCTGTCGATTCTGCGCGACAAGGAGACCGGCACCAACCAGTTCCGCCGGCTCGTGCGCGAGCTCGCATTCTTTGACGGCTACGAGGCCATGCGCGACCTGCCCATGGAGGACGTCGAAGTCGAGACCCCCATCACCACCGCCACGTTTAAGCAGCTTGCCGGCAAGAAGCTCGCCATCGTTCCCATCCTGCGTGCAGGTCTTGGCATGGTCGACGGCATCCTCGACCTGGTGCCCTCTGCTCGCGTGGGCCACATCGGTATGGAGCGCGACGAGGTCACCCACGAGCCGCATGAGTATTACTGCAAGATGCCCAAGGACATCGACCAGCGCATCTGCCTGGTCGTCGACCCCATGCTCGCCACGGGCGGCTCGGCCGAGATGGCTATCAGCTATCTGCGCGAGCGCGGCGTCAAGGACATCCGTATGCTGTGCATCGTCGCGGCACCCGAGGGTCTCAAGTCGCTGACCGAGAAGGATCCCGACGTGCATATCTATACCTGCGCCATCGACGATCATCTCAACGAGGCTGCCTACATCGTTCCCGGCCTCGGCGACGCTGGCGATCGCATCTACGGCACGCTGTAGCCGCTGGGCGAGGGCAGATGCACGTGGTCATTCGTGCGTGATTGGTGCGTGCGGGCGCTCGAGTGACGCCCGCACGCATATTTATTAGTGACGGTATGGCCGCCGAGGGCCCAAAACGCGCTTTACCGTATGTGCGGTATAAAGAGTGTCTTAAGAAAATGTACAGATGTGTATTAACTTGCGTTTTCCCACTTGTCATTGCCTGTCCGGTTCGTACAATAGTCAGCAACGCTGTCGGGCTGCGTCGGCGCGCGCTGCGATGTTCGTCAAGTACGCTCGTCGGCTATCGCGACCCATTCGTCCTCAGTGCTTGGCCTTTTGTCCGTTTGACACCCCCTGGGGTTAAAGACGCGATTAAGGTTGGGTAACGGTGCATTGATTTTGCAATCATGCGCCCTAAAATACTAGGACGATGTGAGCGGGGTATGGCTCCATGCGGGCTATATGTCGCGAGAAGGGAACGCAGATGCCGGTTGAGCTGGCAGGCCACGTGCCGTTCATCGCAATGGGGTTCGTCGTCGGTCTTGTTGCATTTTTGCCGTTGTACCTTGCGCTTGCTCCGGTGCTGGCGCGTCGACGCGATGCCAACATGACCGTGGGCATGTTGGGTATCATGGTGTCGTTTGCGGTGCTCTTTATGGGCGTCGTGATCGTGCACCTGGTAGTCCCCGCGGCGCTCATCGCCTTTTTGTGCGGCGAGCTCGCCGGGTTTTTGATTTGTTGGATCGTGATCGCCTGCATGGTGATTATGAAGGATTAAAGGCGTTGCCCCACCTTGGTGCGGGCAAACAGGGAAGGTGGAATCTTGGACGCATTTGCCAAGTTACCCAGCGCGATCGCCGAGCTCGTCGCTGAGTTCTCCTCGGCTCCGGTCGTGGGTGACCTTAACGCGGGCCTGACGCAGTACTCGTTCTGGCTGCTTATCGCCGCTGTCGTCATGTTCGTGGTCTTCTTCGCGTTTACCAAGAAGCAGACGGTTGTCCCCGAGGGCTTCTTCGTTAACGGCGTCGAGTGGGTCATCGAGTACGTGCAGGACGATATCGCCAAGGGCGTCGTCGGCGACAACTGGAAGAAGCACTTCCCGTTTTTGGCCTCGCTGTTCTTCTTTATCCTGATCAACAACTTTATCGGCCTCATCCCCGGCATGAAGCCCGGCACCGGTGCCATCGGCTGTACCGCCGCCCTTGCACTCGTGTCGTTTGTGTACTTCATCTACTTCGGCATCAAGAAGCACGGTTTCTTTGGGTACTTCAAGAGCCTCGCCCCTGCGGGCGTTGCCTTCCCCATGAACGTCTTCGTGTGGGTCATCGAGCTCTTCTCGCTGTGCCTGCGTCTGATCACGCTCGCCGTCCGTCTGTTCTGCAACATGTTCGCCGGCCACATCGTCATGGGCTCGTTCGCCATCATGGCCACGCTCTTTGCCCAGCCGATGCTGGAGCACTTTACGGCCATGAACGCCGTGGGCGCCCTGCCCAGCGTGGCGTGGGTTTTGATCCTTTTGGTGATCTACGCCGTCGAGCTGATCGTTGCCTTTGTTCAGGCATACGTCTTTACGGTCCTCGAGGCCGTGTACATCCAGATCGCAGAGGCTGACGCCCACTAGCGGTCGCATTCATTTGGTGTTCGGAGGCGCGGCACCCGCGTGCGCCTCTACAACATAGGTATTTATCCTGCGCACATGCGCACGACAAAGGAGGAATCGTGGGAGTTATCGGATATGGTCTCGGCGTTATCGGTGCCGGTCTCGCAATTGGTCTTGCAGCACTCGGTGCTACGAGCGCTATGGCTCGTCAGCCTGAGGTCCAGGGCCGTGCCTTCACCGTCTTCATTCTTGCATCTGCATTCACCGAGGCTCTGGGCCTGATCGGCTTCGTCGTTACGCTGATTTCGTAATTGAGCACGAAGGTAGTCGCCATGAAGCATTTCAACCACGCGAAAGCCGCCGTTGCGCTGACGGGCGCCATGCTCGCCATGCCGGTGTCGGCATTCGCCGAGGAGTCTGAGAACAAGGCCGAGATCCTCGTCCCCAAGATGGCGGAATTCGTCCCTGCACTCATTGCCTTCCTCATCATCTTCATCGTTTTGGCCAAGTTCGCCTGGCCGCAGATTCTGCAGACGATGGAAGAGCGCGGCAAGCGCATCAAGGACAGCCTCGATGAGGCCGAGACCACCAAGCGCAAGGCCATCGAGGCCCGCAAGGAGTCCGACGCCCTCGTCACCGACGCCCGTCGTCAGGCTGCCGACATCGTGACCGCCGCCCGCCAGGACGCCGAGTCCGAGCGCGCCCGTATCATCGCCAAGGCTCACGAGGAGGCCGAGGACATCATCGCCAAGGCCCACGCCAACGCCGAGGACGAGCGCAACTCCATCTATGCCGCCGCTGCCGGCTCCATCGCCGATCTTTCCGTCTCCGTTGCGACCAAGATCGTCGGCGAGGCCCTCGAGAACGACGACGAGCAGCGTCGTCTGATCGAGCGCTACATCAAGGAAGCAGGTAGCCTGAATGCCTAACAGCCGCATGGAGAACAGGGTTCTCGAGACCTATGCACGCACCCTTCTGGAGGCCGCTAAGGCCGAGGGCCATGTGTTCCGCGATCTTCACGAGCTTGAGGTCATCGCGAACGCCAGCCCCGAGGTGCTTGCCGTCCTCGGTACCGTGTTCGAGCGCGGCCAGCTCGATCTTCTGCCGCAGATTGCATCGACTTATCGGATGGTAACCGCGACTGACGAGGACGTCGTAGGCGTCACCGTCACCACGGCTGTCCCGCTCGATGACGAGCTGCGCCGCACGATTACCGAGAAATGCGAGGCCGATCTTAAGCGCAAGGTATTCCTGATCGAGAAGGTCGATCCGTCCGTCATCGGCGGTCTGATTCTCGAGGCCCGCGGCCAGCGTCGCGACGTTACCGTCAAGACCCAGCTGCGTGCAGCGCGTGAGGCCCTCGGTTCCACGATTTTGAATAACGGAGGTGAAGCCTAGTTATGTCCGATACCCTCAATGCCGAAAGCATCGCCCGCGCCCTGCAGGCGAAGCTCGATGGCCTGGCGGCTACCGTCGACACGCAAGAGGTTTCCCATGTTGACGAGGTCGGCGACGGCATCGCGCGCGTCTCGGGACTGCGCAACGCCATGGCCGGCGAGCTCTTGGAGTTCAAGAGCTCCGAGACCGGCGAGACCGTCTACGGCCTTGCCCAGAACCTCGACCGCGATGAGGTCGGTGCCGTTCTGTTTGGTGCCGTCAACGTCATCAAGGAAGGCGACGAGTGCCGCACCACCGGTCGCGTCATGGATATTCCCGTGAGCCGCGCCATGCTCGGCCGCGTCGTCAACCCGCTGGGCCAGCCCATCGACGGCCTGGGCGATATCGTCGCCACGCACCGTCGTCCCATCGAGTTCAAGGCCCCCGGCGTTATCGACCGTACTCCGGTGTGCGAGCCGGTTCAGACCGGCCTGCTTGCCATCGACTCCATGGTGCCTATCGGCCGCGGCCAGCGTGAGCTCATCATTGGCGACCGTAAGACCGGCAAGACCGCTATCGCGATCGACGCCATCCTCAACCAGCGCGGTAAGGATATGGTCTGCATTTACGTCGCCATCGGTCAGAAGGCCTCCACGGTTGCCAACATCCGTGAGACCCTCGCTCAGCATGGCGCGCTCGACTACACCATCATCGTCTCGGCCACCGCTGCCGACTCGGCCCCTATGCAGTACATCGCCCCTATGGCCGGTGCCGCTATCGGCGAGTTCTTTATGTACAACGGCGAGAACGGCGAGCCCGCTTCCGAGACCAACCCCGGCGGCCATGTGCTCGTCATCTACGATGACCTGTCCAAGCAGGCTGTCGCCTATCGTCAGATGTCGCTGACGCTGCATCGTCCGCCCGGACGCGAGGCCTATCCTGGCGACATCTTCTACCTGCACTCTCGTCTGCTCGAGCGTGCCGTCAAGATGTCCAAGAAGAACGGCTACGGCTCCATGACGGCCCTGCCGGTCATCGAGACCCAGGACGGCGACGTCTCGGCCTACATTCCGACCAACGTCATTTCCATTACCGATGGTCAGATCTACCTGCAGTCCGAGCTCTTCTTCCAGGGCCAGCGCCCGGCAGTCGACGTCGGCATCTCGGTGTCGCGCGTCGGTGGCTCCGCTCAGACCAAGGCCATGAAGCAGGTCGCCGGCAACCTCCGTCTGGACCTTGCCGCCTACCGTGAGCTCGCCGGCTTTACCCAGTTCGGTTCCGACCTGGATGCAGCCACCCAAAAGCAGCTCACCCACGGTGCGCACATGACCGAGCTCCTCAAGCAGCCTCGCTTTAAGCCGTTCGACGTCGCCGAGCAGATCGTTACGCTGTTCGCCGGCAACGAGGGCTTCATCGACGACCTGCCCCTTTCCGAGGTGCTGCCGTTCCGCGCCGAGCTGCTCGAGTACATGAACGCTGGCTTTGGTGGCTTGCTGCAGAAGGTCCGTACCAACAAGATCGACGGCGAGACCAAAGAGCAGCTGCTTCAGGCCATCACCGATTTCAAGAACGAGTACGCCTCCAAGCATGCCTCCACCGCGAGTGCAGCTGAGGGCGCAGAGGAGAACTAAGCTCTATGGCTAACCTTCGCGACATTAAGAAGCGAATCTCCTCGGTCACGAGCACCAAGCAGATCACGCGCACGATGGAGATGGTCTCTACGGCCAAGATCCGTCGCGCGCTCGATCGCGCCACGCAGGCTGAGCCCTACAAGAAGGCGCTCACCGACGTCATGCACACTGTTGCGAGCGATGCAGAGACTGCAGGCGACAACCCCATGCTCAAAACGCATGAGGAGTTCAAGCGCGGTCTGATTATCGCGATCACGTCCGATCGCGGTCTGGCAGGCGGCTTCAACGTCAACGTTGAGCGTTCCTGCGAGAAGATCGCTCGCGAATGGGAGCATGATGGCGCCGAGTGCGAGATTATCGCATGCGGTCGCAAGGCGAGCGAGTACTTCCGCAGCCGCGCCAACACGGTCATGCACTTCGAGGGATCTTCGGCCGATCCGAACCTCGAGGACGCCCGCATGATCGCGAGCTATATCTGCGACGAGTACTCCAAGGGCCAGCTCGACCGCGTCGAGATCGTGTACCATCACGCTCGCAACCGCGTCGATCAGGTTCTTCGTACCGAGCATTTGCTTCCGCTCGACCCCGAGATGGTCGCCATGGCACATGGCCCGCGCAAGAACGCAGACGAGGGCCCCGAGCGTGTCTCGTCCTCGTTCAAGTTCGTGCCGAGCGCCCAGCACGTTCTGGGTGAGCTGGTCCCCAGCTACATCCTGACCGTCATTCACCAGGCGCTGATCGATTCGGCCGCCGCCGAGCAGGGTGCACGTCGTAAGGCCATGCACTCCGCCACGGAGAACGCGACGTCGATCATCTCGACTCTTACCCGTACGTATAACCGCGTGCGTCAGGCTTCCATTACCACGGAGATCAACGAGATCGTGGGCGGAGCCGCAGCATTGGAGGAACACTAATGGCAGATACCACCGTTAAAGCGGCGGTCGAGGAGGCCACGGCGCGTCAGACGGCCGGTGAGGGACGTATCGTCCGTATCATCGGCGCCGTCGTCGACGTTAAGTTCGATGGCGCTGTCCCCTCGATCTACAACGCGCTCACGGTCGAGGCCGATACGCCGATGGGTCACATCAGCACCATCCTGGAGGTTGAGTCTCAGCTTCCCGGCGGTGTTGTTCGTACCGTCGCCATGACGTCGACCGACGGCCTGCAGCGCGGCGTCGTCGCGGTCGATACCGGCGCACCTATGAAGATGCCCGTCGGCCCCGAGACCCTCGGCCGCATTTGGAATGTTATGGGCCAGCCTGTCGACGGCAAGCCCATGCCCCAGATCGATGAGTACTATCCCATCCATCACCCGGCGCCTCATTTCGACGAGCTCACCACCAAGACCGAGATTTTCGAGACCGGCATTAAGGCCGTCGACCTGCTCGAGCCCTACATCCGTGGCGGCAAGACGGGTCTGTTCGGCGGCGCCGGCGTCGGCAAGACCGTCCTGATTCAGGAGCTCATCAACAACCTCGCCCAGGAGCACGGTGGCACCTCGGTGTTCACCGGTGTTGGCGAGCGTACCCGCGAGGGTACCGACCTGTTCCTCGAGATGAGCGAGTCTGGCGTTATCGACAAGACCTGCTTGGTCTACGGTCAGATGAACGAGCCGCCCGGAGCGCGTCTGCGCATCGGTCTGGCCGGCCTTACCACCGCTGAGTACTTCCGCGATCGTGGCCAGGACGTTCTACTGTTCATCGATAACATTTTCCGCTTCTCTCAGGCTGGTTCCGAGGTTTCCGCACTTCTGGGCCGTATGCCGTCCGCCGTTGGTTACCAGCCCACGCTGGCTACCGAGATGGGCGACCTCCAGGAGCGCATTACCTCGACCAAGACGGGTTCCATCACCTCCGTTCAGGCTGTCTACGTCCCTGCAGACGACCTGACCGACCCGGCTCCCGCCACGACGTTTACGCACCTCGACGCCACGACCGTCCTTTCGCGTTCCATCGCCGAGCTCGGTCTGTATCCCGCCATCGACCCCTTGGCCTCCTCTTCGGACGCCCTGGATCCCTCGATTGTCGGCGAGGAGCACTATCGCGTGGCCGTCGCAGTCCAGGAGCTGCTCCAGGAGTACTCCGACCTGCAGGACATCATCGCCATTCTGGGTATGGACGAGCTTTCCGAGGAGCAGCGCCTTACGGTCAACCGCGCCCGTAAGCTCCAGCAGTTCCTGTCTCAGTCCTTCCACGTCGCCGAGCAGTTCACCGGCAACCCCGGTGTCTACATCCGCGTCGAGGATACGGTCCGTTCGTTTGCCGCTATTGTCGACGGCGAGTGCGACGACCTGCCCGAGCAGGCGTTCCGTTATGCGTCCACGATTGACGACGTGCGCGAGCGCGCCGCCAAGATGGAGGAGAAGTAGTGGCTATGCAAATCCGCATCGTGTGTCCGGAGAGCTGCGCCTATGAGGGCGAGGCGGCGTTTGTCGCCCTGCCTTCCACGGACGGCGAGTTCGGCATTCTTCCGCGTCACGCTAGCGAGATCTGCACGATCGATCGCGGCTACGTTCGCGTTTGCGATAAGCAAATGGGCACCGTCGACCATACGTTTGCTGTGGACGGCGGCTATGCCCAGGTTGCGGACGATGTCGTGATTGTCCTCGCCGAGCGCGCTTGCGATCTGGCGGGCGTCGATGCCGACAAGGTTAAAGCTGATATTCAAGGTTTTGAAGAGAAGCTGGGTAATTTGTCGGAGGATGATGCACGCCGCGCCTACCTCTATAATGAAATCGCATGGTGTAAGCTCAAGCTTGCCCAATAGTCAAACGATTTAGCGTTCGACCATTTGCGAACACATCATGCCCGGGATGGCCTAGCCACCCCGGGCATGCTTTTTGAAAGGGTAGACCTTGGATATTATCCGTGTTGAAGGCGGCCACGCCATCGGAGGCTCCGTGCCCGTCTCGGGTGCTAAGAACTCCGCGCTCAAACTCATGGCTGCAACGCTTCTGGCACCGGGCAAGACAACGCTTCAAAACGTGCCCGATATTTCCGATGTCCACGTTATGGGCAAGGTGCTCAAAGGTATGGGCGCCACGATCGATGTCCTCGATGAGCATACGCTCGAAATCGATACTTCTCAGGTTGACTCCTGGGAGGCTCCCTACGAGCTTGTCGCCAAGATGCGCGCCTCTACGGCCGTGATGGGCCCTCTGCTGGGTCGTTTCCGTCGCGCCAAGATCGCCATGCCGGGCGGCTGCAACCTGGGTGCACGCAAGATCGATATGCACATCTTGGGCCTCGAGGCTCTGGGCGTCGAGTTCGACACTGCCCATGGATACATCAACGCCAATGCTCCCCAGGGTCTGCACGGTACCACCGTCACGCTCGAGTTCGCCAGCGTGGGCGCCACCGAGAACCTCATCATGGCTGCCGTGCGCGCGCAGGGCACCACGGTTATCGACAATGCGGCCCGCGAGCCCGAGATCGTCGACCTCGCCAATATGCTCAACGAGATGGGCGCCAAGATTGTCGGCGCCGGCACGCCCGTTGTGACCATCGAGGGCGTGGAGGAGCTGCATCCCGTTACCCATCGCGTGGTGGGCGACCGCATCGAGGCCGGCACCTTTATCGTCGCCGGCGCCCTCATGGCCGACGAGCGCGGTGTCGATGTAACGGGCTTTTGCCCCATCCACCTCGGCATGGTGCTCAAAAAGATGGAACTGATGGGCATCGAGTGCGAACGTGTCGACAACGGTGTCCACGTCAAGCGCGTCGAGCACATCAAGCCGGTCGATATCCAGACGCTTCCGTTCCCGGGTTTCCCGACCGATATGCAGGCGCAGATCATGGTGCTTTCCGCCCTTGCCGACGGCAGCTCCGTGATTACCGAGAACATCTTCGAGAACCGCTTTATGTTTGCCTCCGAGCTCGTGCGCATGGGTGCCGATATTCGCATCGAGAGCCATCACGCCATGATTCACGGCGTCAAGGGTTTCTCGGGCGCACAGGTCACCTCGCCCGACCTGCGTGGCGGTGCGGCGCTCGTGGTTGCCGGTCTTATGGCCGACGGCATTACCGAGGTCTCGGCCATCCATCACATCAAACGTGGTTACGAGCAGTTTGTCGAAAAGCTGCAGGCGCTTGGCGCACATGTCGAGCACGCCACCGTTCCCGATCCCGTCATCTACTAATGCAGGTTGCCTATGTTTAACAAAAAGCCCCTAGCGGATAACACCCGAAGACCCTCGACTGGCGCGCAGGCCAAGATCTACAGCCGCGACAATGTCGCCCGCTATTCCGAGCGCGCCCGCCAGCGCCGTCGCGGACGCACGGTTCGTCGCGTAGCGCTCATCGCTGTGCTTGGCGTGCTGTTGAGTGCCACGACCGCTGCAGGCCTGTGGTTTGCCACCATCATGGGCAAGCTCGGTGATTCCAATGTCATTACCGACAACCTGCGCCGGGTTCTGGTCGATACCGATGAGGCAAAAGATCCGTTCTACGTGCTGCTTCTTGGTACCGACGGCCGTCCGGGCGAGGATACGTATCGTGCCGACTCGATTATCCTGGCACGCATCGACCCCACGCAAAAGCAGGCGACGCTCATTTCCGTTCCGCGCGACACCAAGGTCGAGTACAAGGGCGAGACCATGAAGATCAACGCCTGCCATACCGTTGGCGGCGCCGAGGCCATGGTCGAGGCGGTCAACGAGCTGTGCGGTGTTCAGATTTCCCACTATGCCGAGGTCAGCTTCGACGGTATGCAGGCGCTGATTGATTCGGTTGGCGGTATCGACATTAACGCAACCGATGATGTTGACGACCCCGAGCACCTGGATATTAAGATTACCGCTGGCCAGCAGCATATGGACGGTGCCACCGCCCTTACCTATGCCCGCTGCCGCTACACCTATGCCGACGGCGATTACACGCGCATGCGCCACCAGCGTCAGGTGCTTGGCGCCCTTGCCAACCAGATTCTCAATAACTTCGATGCCACGAAGATCTTTGGCCTGGTTAATTCGCTGTCCGATATGCTTGTAACCGATATGAGCGTTCAGGATATCGTGGCTACGGTCAACGCCATGCGCGGTATGGATGTCGACGGTATCTACTCGGCCAACCTGCCCTCGTACGCCGACGACAGCACCATGATCGACGGTGTGAGCTACGTCTTTGTCTACGAGGACGAGCTCAAGGAAATGATGGAGCGCGTCGATGCCGGCAAGGATCCCAAGGGTCCCAACACCATGGGTCTTTCCGACGGTTCCAGCTCTACGATCGGTGACCTCAGCAACAACACGTCTGACGACTACGCAAACGGTACCGCAACCTCATCGGTCAGCTCTGACGATTCCGATGACTCAAGCGATTCGAGCGATTCGGACTACTACGAAGAGCCCACCGGTGACGGCAACGGCTACGAAGCCAACTACTAAGTTACGGCGTTTTACCAAACGCCGTAACGGCTCGACGCTGCGCGGGCCGCATTTGGACAATCTGACGTTCAACTTCAAGGGCGCGACCAGAAGGTCAGCGCCCTTTCGTTTCACGTCACCTTGTCTCAAATGCGACCCGCTCGCTGCCCGTCCTCAACCTGCGACGTTAGTCATTGGGTGTTCCTATAGTTTTGTCAACCGTCGGGGCTACTCCCGGTAGGGCACCCG